>NPIE01003865.1_pt1 | contig 34566 bp, 21 predicted proteins | sample 8637661 | NCBI WGS metagenome assembly NPIE01 (sample SAMN07420842, study PRJNA396082) | bioreactor metagenome | isolation source: sample BA12 brine-fed electro-methanogenic bioreactor BA | place: Japan: Kochi | collected 2016-12-09 | reverse complement strand
GTACTAACCAAGGGGGACAGTCAGGCGAGCCGGTGCACTTTGCGCATCACCGACTCGGCCAGTTGCGCCTTGTACTCGACGAGCCTGCTCCTCAGACGTCTGTCTGCGACGGAGAGGATCTGCACGGCCAGCAGGCCGGCATTCCTGGCGCCGTTGAGGGCCACGGTAGCTACCGGAACACCGGCGGGCATCTGGAGAATGGAAAGGACGGAATCCCACCCCTCGATGGAATTGGAGGATCGGATGGGTACGCCGATGACCGGCAGAGGGCAAATCGACGCGATCATCCCCGGCAGATGGGCGGCGCCGCCGGCCCCGGCGATGATCACCTCCAGACCCCTTCCGTCAGCGCCCTCTGCGTATTCGATCATCCGTTTCGGCGTGCGATGCGCCGAGACGATCGTCAGTTCGTACGAGACGTCGAATTCCCTGAGGACGTCTGCCGCCTGTTGCATGACGGCAAGATCGGAGTCTGACCCCATGATGATGCCTGCTTTGGGTCTTCCCATGCCTGTACCTTCAATATCTGCTTGACTCGTGTGGCGTGCTGCCTGGCCTGCTCGATGGTCGCAGCGACGACCGTGACATGCCCCATTTTGCGGAAGGGCCAGGTTTTCCTCTTCCCGTAGATATGGATCTTGACCCCCGGAAGCCCCATGCTTTCGGTCAGACCTTTGTATTGCACCGGTCCTTCGTGCCCCCTGGCCCCGAGGAGATTCAGCATCACCGCGGGCCGCTTCAGTTCGGTGCTTCCCAGCGGGAAGTCAAAGATCGCCCGCAGGTGCTGCTCGTACTGTGATGTTACGGCACTTTCGATCGTATGGTGCCCCGAATTGTGTGGTCGCGGCGAGACCTCGTTGACCCACAGGTCGTCGGCACGATCCAAAAACAGTTCAACGGCCAGGATCCCATGAAGATCATATGCGATGGCGATCTGGCGAGCCAGTTCCGTGGCTCGGCGCTCAAGATCGCCATTGATCTGGGCTGGACTGATGAGCATCTCCACCAGATTCGCATCGGCGTTGAAAACCATCTCTACCGGTGGGAAACAGGCAATCTGCCCGCGACGGTTCCGCCCGACGATGACCGAAAGCTCCTTCTCCACATCGACGGCATCCTCGACCACCGAGGCGCGGTCCAGTAAACTGCTGAGGTCGTCCCTATGACGAACGATGATCACGCCTTTCCCGTCATAGCCGGCAGTCCTGGCCTTCTGCACGAATGGGACCTTGAGGCGACCATCACCGACGGCACGTAGGATCTGCTCCCGGTCGTCGTAGAGCATGAATACCGGGGTCGGTATCGCGTGCCGGTGGAAGAATTGCTTCTGCCTGCCTTTGTCCTGGATCATCGCCAGCACGTCGGGATCCGGACAGATGCGTCTTCCTTCGCTCTTGAGTTTCTGCAGTGCCTCTATATTCACATTCTCGATCTCAAAGGTGACCATGTCGACCAACCGGCCAAATTCATAGACCGCACGGAAATCCGTGTAGTCGCCTTGCACGAGTTCGGTACAAACCGTGGAAGCCGGGCAATGCGGATCCGAATCAAGCACGTACGTCTTGACGTCCCACTGGCTTGCGGCCAGCGCCAGCATCTTGCCGAGTTGGCCGCCGGCAATGATGCCCAGTTTGAAATCGGATGTTACGAGTCGTTCCATTCTTCTGTGCCTCTTCGCCTGATCAGCAGGATACCGTGGCCAAAGACCTGCCGTGCAAGACCATTCCACGGACATCGGTTTGCCCCAGGCATTCGCTCAGGACTTGGGCTGCCTCGGCCACATACCCAGCATCGTCCGCTGTCTCGGCATGTACGATGAGCAGAATCGCGCTATAGTTACCGTCTCGCGCAATCTTTGCAATGGGTTCGAGGCAGACCGGGTCCGCCTCGGCCAGGCGAGAGCAGATGTCCCACTGCGTCAGGACGTCGTAGTGCTCCGACGACATCCCCGCTGCAAGGGCCTCGACGATGGGATTGTGTACACTTCCATCTGCATCGCTCAGGATGAGCAGGCGATGATCATGCGGATGGTCCATACATAGCTCCTTGTCTCCCGATGCATACACGTCGTCCATGAACCACCGTCGGAACTCACAGATGATCCGTGGCAATGAACGGCTCATAATCCTGCACCGCCCCGCCGGCCAGACAGCACTCGATAATCCTCTGGCCCACAGGATGCAGGTCTGGCTGGAGGAATTTCCTGATCTGCTCGTGGAAAAACTCCGTCAGGATCCGAGCGCCCGCATCGTAAGCCTCGGGACCGACCTCGTGCTGGCTGTCGACCTGAAAGAACGGTTGCGGGACCGTAATACCCTCGATCCGGATATTGCGCAGAGCGTAGCCGAGCAGTGGAGAACGGGCGGGCACAAGCTGGTCCGAAAGGAACCGGGCATGCCCCCGGCGCGCCAGGTAGTCCCTCGCCAGCCACTGCGGCATGAAGCCGGTTTCCCACGCCCCGACATGCTGGTTGGGTGTCAGGATGTAGCGAGTCTGGCGGGCATCTATGAACTGCTGGAGCAGCAGGTTGGCCTGGTCGACCTTGCGTCCGGTCGTAAAAGGCCAGTAGCTGCCCACGCCTTCACTGCTCATGGCACCTTCGTCCACGATGCTCGGGTTCGAGTGGCCGCGTGGCGCGACCAGACGCCACAGCCAAGCCAGAGCAGGCGGCAGAATATGGAACAGCCCGAGGATGCCATAGGTAGGACGCTCTTTGGTACAGGGAGGCGTGCGCACGCCGAAGGAACGGATATCGATGGCCACTTTCTCCTTCGTCACGCCGGGCACAATCTGCCTTGGCATGATGACCCGGGGGTTCGGACAAGCCACCCCCGGCTCATCCTGCACATGCTCCCAGATCAATGCCGTACTCCCGACGACGGCATCGATATTGAGGAACAGCAGGGAACGCGGCGGTGCCACGGTCAGGCGCTCCAGGTCGTGGTCTGTACCGTAGCCGAGAATATGATTGACGCGAACGAACCAGGCGCTTTCGGCGTCCAGGATCCGCAGCTTGCCATCGTCCTCCTGCAGGGCCGAATGACATAGCCCCATGTCGTCGCAGACCGGATGCAGGTCGCAGGTTCGGCGAATCTCCAGGAATCGCTCCTCACCGGTCACAATATTCCTGCCGATCTGGATCCGTCCGTCAGGCAAACGGTGGGGTTGCTGGAGCATCTCGCTCTTGCCCCCGCCGCTGGCACCTTCGTGCATGAAGGTTACGATATTGTCGTACGGGGTGACGACTTGGACCGCTGAACAGTGGGCGGTGACCCAGTGTTGGCGAACGCCCATCTCGATCAGGGCCCCGTAGACCCCCTTCTTGGCACTGGGACCGGGATAGAGGTTATACGAGAACATCTCGTGCACCTCCATGCGGTTGTGCACCACGACCTGGCGGCCGTCGAAATGGGTGTGCCGAAACGGCGGGGCCACATAAATGATGAAGGACGGCTGGAATACGCGGCCGACCTCCGGGAGATCGAGAACTCCCTGCAGAAGCCCCAATCCAAAAGCGAAGAAACCAGCGTTAGCCGGGCAGATCGCCAGCGCGTCGCCGCCCAGACCCAGCGATCCCATCTCGAAGGCAAAAAGCGCCAGGTCCTGCTCGGCCAGCCAGTCGAAGGTCTCCTGGCGCATCGTCTCAAACGGGCGGCCATACCGCTCGTGGAACCGCGGCTTGTCGGACGGACCGGTGTCAGCCACGACCATGCAGTCCGGGTCTCGGCGCCGCATGTATGGCTCGGTGTAGTTGGCGGATATGCCGTTTCTGACGCGGACAACGGTAGTCTCGTGCACTTCCCGGCCGTCGGGTAGCGTGTACGTGACGTTCCATTCGCGGTTGCCCCTCCCGCCGCACGCCAGATCTTCGAGATCCTGGATGCTTGAGGCGAAACTGACCGAACGCGCCTTTTCGAGAACTTCCCGGGTCTCTGCCGGCAGCATCAAGTTCTCAGGCATATGCCTGCTTGCCTTCTCCTGTAACATGTTCTCGTTCTTCAGGTCATATACGCTCATAGCATCTCCAGATTATCAATCCGACGGCTGCCTTACACCGTACCGCAGGGGGCAATTCAATTCCTGACAGTTTCTGCCCTCACAGCGTAGCACACCACTACAGTTGCGTTCGCGCGTAAAAAAACCGGCAACAGTCGGGCGAATCCTACTGTTTACCGGCCCATTCTTCAGCAGGCAGCTTTCGCTGCCCCCTGTCAATCTGCCTGCTTAGACTTTCTTCGTGAAGTCCAGATTATACTACCGTTCTTTGATAGAGCAAGACTTTTCTTACAGAAAAGCGCAAGAAAAATTCTGACTACGCCTCCGTGGTCGATGGCCGGTTCTCCAACGTAAACACGATGATCCGTTCCCCCGTTACGGTGCTGATATCCGTATGGAGACTGAGGATTCCCTGCCCCGTTATGCCCAGGACGACTTTCTCCAGGAGGGGCCGAGCCGTCTCGAGCAACTCCGTACGGACTTGCTTGACCAACGCTCGCCCTTGTCTACCGTCAGCTCCCTTGGCAAGCTGTCTCTCGGCTGCGGTCAAAACGCGCTGCAGGCGAACAACCACGAGATCATCGAGCAGGTACGTCCTGGTCTCGTCCGGACCGCGGCCCATGTATTCCTTCTCGAACTTGACGATCGCCTCACTGATCTCGGCTTCCAGTTGCCCTCTGGTCTTCATTCATTTCTCCATCGTTCTTCGCAACACATGTCCTACCAAGATCGGGCACCGGGCAAACTCGGCCCCTGCCACACCAAGGAAATCTCGTCTGGAGTACCCGTTCATTCTCATGCTGTCTCCTCTGGAATCATGTCATGCCGCGCGGTACGTCGCAAAATCCCGTATGTCAGGCGTGGCAATGGACCGCACGACACGGAGTCGGAGTCTCGCCACTTCGACCGGATCGAACCGTCGGATGCGTTTATGCCCGACCGATTCCCCGTCGCACAGCCGACGCCATTCGTTGTCGGGCAGAAGCCCTTCGATCGTATACTCCCGGATTCGTTCACCGTGCCTGATGTCTTCCATGAGGACAACGTGGTCGACCTGGGTCGGCTTCGGCAGTGTCAGTTCAAGCAGGCTTCCCTGTCCACTGGTCTGAGCGAGTGGCTTCTCAAAGCGTCTTCGAATCTCGCGGCCCATCTCGGCATACCGCGCGAAATCGGCGTCCGGGATGAGCCCGTCCGCATTCGGCACTGCGCCGAGGATCAGGTTCGCGTTGCGTCCCACGGATTCGTAGTACATGGTCACCAGCCGATCCAGCGGTTGGAGCCTGTGGTCGGTGTTGGGAATCCAGAGCCAGTCGTGCTCGCGGATCGGCGCGTCGGCCATGGCAGGGCACCAGGTGTTGCCGTCGGGATCGCCATGCTTGAGCAGCGTCGTGCGCTGGGCGGGGTCCTGGTGGGCCCGAATCTGGCTGCCGACGCTGGGCATTGTCGACCAGCAGGGGTCTCCCGTCGTGCCCGTCTCGCTGCCCGCCCAGCGATGATGGGCCCGGTCGGCGCTATGGTAGAAGATCGCTTCCGGCTGATACCTGTCCACGATCGGCAGCAAATCCGGCCCCCCCTGCTCCGGCGTAATCACCCCGCCGTCGAACCAGATCTCGCAGAGCGGTCCATATCGCGAGGAGAGTTCCTCCACTATCCGCTCGCAGATCCGCATGTACGCGGCGCGCTTCTGCGCATCGCCCCCCTGTCCTCCATTGACCTCATAGTTGTACACCTGCCAGTACGCATTGAAGCGAATACCGACATACAGGCCCGGCGCGATGCCGTACTTATGACAGGAATCGACGAAGTCCTTTACGATGTCGCCCTTGCCGCCTCGCCAGTCGATCTGCCTGAGACCGAATGGATAGGTGTCGCTCTGCCACTGAAGAAAGCCCTGGTGATGCGTCGCCGTGAAGATGGCGTAGCGAGCCCCCGCCGCCTGAGCGGCTTCGAGCCATTGATCGGTGTCGAGTCTCGTCGGCCGATACAGGCGCGGGTCCAGCCGCTGGCGACGGGACCGCTCGTGCTGATGCCCGCCCGGCATGTAAACATCCAAGTCGAAATGGTACACCAGACCCAACTCGTACTCCTGCCAGCGAACCTGTTTGTCCAGAGGCGTCGCGATCTGTACGCTGTCGGCACCGTGCAATACACGCGGCGCGAAGGCGGAAATCCCCGCTGCACCTGCCGTCTTCAAGAAATCACGTCGTAACATGCTTGCTCCACCATGCGCGGCACATCATGCATTGCCGGAGTTGTAGTCAGGATTGGGCATGGGCATCTTCGCATTGGTCCTCCTCAGCCAGCGTTGAAGGATGCCGTCCAGTTCTTTGACCTTCGCCGGCATCTTCTCTGCCAGGTCATTCCGTTCGGACAGATCGTCGATGAGGTTGAACAACTCGAACGTCTGGCCTTCATACCGCTTGATGAGCTTCCAGGGGCCCGCACGCACAATGCTGTACGGAACGACATCCCGACCTCGATAATGGGGGAAATGCCAGAACAGTGAGTCCCGTTCCAGGGCCTTGACGCCGCCGGACTTGAGGTGTTCAACCAGCGACAGTCCGTCGATATCGCGGTCATCCGGAATCGAAACGCCGGCCGTCTCACAGATCGTGGGCAGGTAGTCCACGCTGGTCACCGGCTCACTGCTCACGCGGCCCGCCTTCACCACCCCCGGCCAACGGACGATCAGGGGCTCGCGAATCCCCCCTTCGTACGGATACCCCTTGCCCGAGCGGAGCGGCGCGTTGTCCGTGACCGGCAACAGGCCGCCGTTGTCGCCTGTGAAGAAAACCAACGTGTTTTCCGTCAGCTTCAGTTCATCCAGAACGGCACAGATCCTGCCCACCGCATCATCGACGCTCTCGACCATCGCGGCGTACTTGGCGTTCTTCTGGTTCGTCGGCGTCTTCGCCTCGTATTTAGCGGTCACCTCGGGCTTGGCCTGGATCGGCGTATGGACCGCGTAGTGAGCCATATAAAGGAAGAATGGTCGATCCCTGTGCTGGCGGATGAATCGCACCGCCTCCTCTGCCTCGCGGTCGGTCAGATACTCTCCCTCCTCTCTTGGCTCCAGGGTGGGGATGCAGCCCTGTCCCTTGCGGCAATACGGATCGAAGTAGCTCGGGGGCTGGCCGTAATCGCATCCGCCGATATTGTAGTCGAAGCCCTGCCGATCCGGATACCAGTCGTCCGGTCCCAGGTGCCACTTGCCGATATGGCCACTGACATACCCTGCCGGCTTGAGGACCTCCGCGATCGTGATCTCATCGAGTTCCATCCAGAGCGCGTTTGGCGGACAGAGCAGCTTCTGTTTCTTGCCACCTACGTATTCTATCGGGTTTTTCTTATCGTCGGGAATGGCGCCTCCCTGAAAGCGGGAGCGAATCCAATCGGTGACCCCCAGTCGGGCGGGATAGCGCCCCGTCATCACCGCCGCCCGCGTAGGCGAGCAAACGGCGCAGGCGGCATAGGCATCGGTGAATCGCATCCCCTGCGCGGCCAGACGGTCGATATTGGGCGTCTCATAGTATCGGCTCCCATAACACGCCGCATCCGTCCAGCCCAGGTCGTCGACCAGGATGAATACGATGTTGGGCTTGCCCCGCGCCGAGCCCTCTGCCCCAAATGTGGGACCCAACCAATGGCCCAGCAGCGTCGCGCCGGCGCCCACAACCGTACTTCGGAGGAATTCGCGTCGTGTCGTCCCCTGCTGCATCATGCTGTCTCCTCACAGAAGGTCGTTCAGTTCGACCGGGCCGGCCCGGCCGGGTCCCCACAGCATACAAACCGAAGGCCACACTGTTAAGCGATATGTTCGCAATCCGCATCGCCGGCGGCAGACAGCGCATCTTTTGCATTCCAGAAGTCGCACGCATATAATGCCCGCTATGCGAGCAACGTAGTTCGCTCTACACCGATAGAATACAGGCCAAACACCCGACATGGCGCACAACACCACGATCCTGGACTGCTACACCGACGAACCGGCCGGACTGGGGGTGCCCCCTTTCGTCGGCGTATGGCCACGCTACGTCGCCGGTCGCTGCGAGCGGGAGCCCACCTACCTGGCCATCGACGACCTCCGCTGGATCCGCTATCTCGAACACGTACCCGACGCGGTAATCGATCCGCCCGTCGGCAGGACGCATATCGAAGCACTCAACCACACGCGCAGCGCCGAAGAGGTCCGCCGGGTCCTGGAAGAGGCGGATGAGCTCGTCATCATCGCCGGCGTCCAAACCCCAGGCAAATATCTCAGCGCCCGCCCCGGCACGTTGCGAGAAGTCAACAAGCTGCTGACTTCGTTCGACCTCCGCAAGGTCCTCACGGGTCCCGTCCTGACCGCGGGCACCCAGGTGCGAGGCGGATTGCGACCCCAGGTCGCCTTGGCGGAAGATTATGAAGAACTGCGCCCGTTCACCTTCGCTTCCTACGACGAACTTCAACCATTCGCATTGCGCGGCGCCGGGCTGATCGCGCAGATGCCCAACCGACCGAATCGAATCGTCGAGATCGAGACCGGGCGAGGCTGCCCGCGAGAGAAAGGGTGCTCCTTTTGCACCGAGCCCCTCAAGCATGATGTGCAGTGGCGACGAGCGGAACACATCATAGATGAGGTCAGAAGACTGACGGATCTGGGCGTTCGAGCCTTCCGGCTCGGCAAGCAATCCTGCATCTACAGCTACGAGTCGGGTGACCCTCAGCGTCTCGAAACGCTGCTCTCAGGCCTGGCGGAGCTGAGACCGACGATACTCCATCTCGACAATGCCAACCCCGCCATGGTTGACGAACGGCGCACGGAGCTTTTCGTCAGGTATCTCACGCCGGGAAGCACCGCCGCGATGGGCGTCGAATCCTTCGATCCCGAGGTGACGCAGGCCAACAACCTCAACAGCACCTTCGAGACCGCCTTGGAGGCCATCCGAACGGTCAATCGTATCGGAGGCTTTCGCAGCGAGAACGGATGTCACGCCCTGCTGCCCGGGATCAATATTCTGCTTGGGTTGGCGGCAGAGACCCCCGAGACTCTCGACCGCAACTTCGCGGCCCTGCACCGGATCCTCGAGGAAGGTCTGCTGATCCGCCGGATCAACATCCGTCAGGTCGTCCCCTTCCCGGGAACCACCCTGTACGAACAGCCCGGACAGACGATCCTGCGGAAAAACCGTCGATACTATCGAGCCTGGATGGACAAGGTGCGCCGCGAGATCGACATGCCGATGCTGGAGAGACTGTTTCCAAGAGGAACGGTGCTCAAGGATCTGTGCAGCGAAGTCCACAACGGCAACACAACGTTCATGCGGCAGATCGGCAGCTATCCGATCCTGGTGGCCGTCCCGGAACGATTGGCCCTCGGAGAGCGTTTCGACGTGCGTGTCACCGGATACATGCGGCGCAGCCTCACCGCCGAACGAATTCGCTCGTAACGATCCCGCAGACGGCAAGTCGCGAGCCCTTATGGGCACGCAGCAAACGGGCTACGGCCAGATGCCGGCCCGATGCAGTTCGAGGGTAAGCTGGCGAATTCGATCCTCCGCCTTCTGGGCGCGTTCCGCTGCGTCGTCCCGCTCCTTCTGCACCTCCTGCAACGAGAGGAACTCCTTGAGCTTGGCAGCCTCCAGGCCGGTCGTCTCCAGCTTGCCGCTCAGTTCCGCGACCTTCTCGTTCGTCGCCGCAACCTGGGCCATCAGCGTGTCGCGCTCTTTCGTCAGCGTCGCCAGTTCGCAGCGCATCTGCTCCAGCTGCTCGCTCGTCTCGGCAGCCTTCACCTGGAGCGAAGCACGGTCCTCCTGCGTCGCCGTCAGCGCCGCCGCCAGGTGGGAGATGCGCTTGGTCTTGACCACGTTGGCCACCGCCAACTCGTCTCGCGTGAAGCCGCGGTTGAGGCGAGGTCCGGCCACGGTCGCCGTCAGTAAGGCAACCGCGCTCAGGGCGATGACCCATCCCTCAAATACCGATATGTTCTCTTCTGTGATCATGCCTCAAGTCCTAAGCCATCCGGTCCAATCACCTTCTCGATCTGTTCCTATCGGCCATTTCACAGGCGAACTCCCCGGATTGCGTCGCCCAAACTCAGGCATCCTTGGTGTGAGGGGGCGTCGAACGGCGCCCTATACCGTCCGTGGCGGGTGCTCAAATGGCCGTTATCACGCTGGCGGGGCCCGGGTTCGGGCCTCTCCCACGCGAATCTGGACCTTGAGCATATGAGCATGGGGACGCACCTTACCTCCGGAGAAGCCCGATAATACAACACAAACCAGGGGGCATTTCTCCTCCGGGAGTCCACCCGCCGCAGAAGAACCACAGCGGGTCGATCGGGTGTACCCACAACGATAGTATAATATACTATCCGGCCCGCCTTTTCAAGGTTCATCCGCCCCGGTGCTGGCCCTTCCCGATGAAAACGCTTGACGCCGGTACCGCGAACTCGCTAGAGTACCGGCACTTACAAACCACGCGCCCGTAGCTCAGTAGGATAGAGCATCGGTTTCCTAAACCGAAGGTCGCAGGTTCGAATCCTGCCGGGCGTAGTTCCCCAGGCGCATGAGGTCACGGCTGCGTTCGGTCCTCGGATCGGGACGGTCGCCCGTAGGTCTCTTTCATCATCAGCGTGCATCCCAGCGCCAGAACCGACGCCATCAGGAGCACCAGCAGAACGACCCGGTAGCCCTCGACCGTGTAGCCCTGCCCGCTTGCAAGGGGATAGCGATCCAGGATCCGTCCGAGCACCGGCATGAACACCGCGCCTCCGAGGAACGGAAACAGATTCACCATCCCGACCGAGGTGCCCGCCATCTCCACGGGAAACAGTTCCTTGGTCGTGGTGAAACCCATGATCACGATAGCGGAAGAAGACACCGAGAACAGGAAGAACCACACGAAGAGCATCCAGTGCGGCAGGCTCGCGGGCAGCGCCACCACCAGCAGCAGAAGCAGCGACAGGACCGTGGTCGCCAGCATAAAAACTCGCTTGCGGCTGCGCAGCAGCTTTTCCGAAACCATGGCCAGCAGCGGGCTTCCGACGATCATGCCCCAGGCGATCATACTCAGAACCGCTCCGGCCTGGGCCTTGGTCAAGCCATAGGTGTGAATCAGGTAGGGACCGCCCCAGAGGCCGCCGAAGCCGAAGAAGATGCCGCAGTCGAAGAAGAACCAGATCGCAACAGGCCAGAAGTGCTTCGTTGAGACGACCCGCCTGGCGCCCGTCATCAGGCCGATGGCTTCCGACGCAACGGCCCATGAGGCGGAACGCTCGCAGGGCCGGTCGCGGACGATGAGCCAGACGAGAACCATCAGCACGAGCGTCACCGCTCCGATCACCTGGAAGGAAACTCGCCACCCGACTTGGCCGGCCAGCCAGCCGAGCAACCACGTCCCCGCCAGCACGCCCGCGCCTCCGACGGCGTTGAGCAAGCCCGCCATCACTGCGAACTCTCCCGCCGTGAACCACTGCGAGAGGATCTTCATCGTAGGGATGAACACCATCGAGACACCCAGCCCGACCATCACCCGCGCCAGAAACGCGGTGTGGATGCCGGGAGCCAGGCCGAAGAGCACGCTGCCGACCGCGGCCAATGAAAGAAAGAACGTGACCGTCTTTCTCGGTCCGACCGAGTCGCTCAGCAGCCCGGCGGGAAACTGCATGGCGGCATAGCAGTAGAAGTACACCGAACCGAGCAGACCCAGCACACTGGCCGCGACACCGAAATCGCCCGCCATGTCGTCCGCCACCACCGACAGCGAGAGGCGGTGGAAATAGACGAAGAAATAGGCGAGGCCCAGCACGACAAAGATCGCCCATCGCAGCAGCCCCGCCTTTCGGTCAGCCGTATGATCCGCCATGTCCCTGCGTTTCTCCCCGTATCAGAAGCTCATCATCCGCTGGACTGGGTTGGAGCCAGTCGAGCCAGCAGTTCGATGGCCGCTTCCGCCATACGCTCGCCGCCGCCTGGGGCAACCCGAGAATTGACCGTCTCGTAGCTACCCTCGGCAAAGGCCTTGCGCGTCGGAATATAGCCCGGCGCATCCTGACACAACTCGATCACGAGCGTCGTGGCAAACGGGCTCGCCTGCTTGATCGCCAGGCCCAGGTCGACGAAGACCTCGCCCGGCAGACCGACGATCGCGACCTCGTCGCTAAGCCGGAACACCTGGACTTCCAGCGGCAGCGTCGAACCGCCCCGCCACTGCACCGCCAGGATCTTGTAGGCTCGAACCTGGTCGAGGAACGGCAGTTCCCGGATGCCCACCTTGTGGATGTCGCGTTTGGCCTGCTCGACCTCCTCGGTACTGAAGCTCTGCAAGGGAGCCTCGATCACCGCCCGCGAGACCGCCAGCGACGGAGCCGTCGTCTTCATCTCGGTCAGTGTATCCACGACTGTCCGAGCCAGGGTCCGCCCGATCTCCTCGGTCCCGAGTCGCTCGCGCCGCGTGACGTCGATGTGGTTGATGTCGCCACAGGCGCCGGTGCCAAAGAGCAGCGTGAAGTCCTCTCCCAGGGTCCGACGCAGATCCTGCTCCAGGTAATAGGGATAGTCGGCGGCATACTTCGTTCCTCCGACCGTGTCGAGATGCAGTGCGAAATTGACCAGGCCCGCGACTGCGGCGTTCTCGGCCCGCGTTCGGAACAGGACGATACCCACGGCCGGGTCGATGGGCCCCGCGACGCGCACGATATCGGGGTTGAGCACGCCGGGATTGAAGCGGACGCTCCCGTCTTTCATGTGGAATCGGCGGTTGAAAGACAGCCCCTGCTGCTGCGTCACGCCGGCCTCGAGACGCACAGGCTGAGCGCCAGCATCCGCTCGTTGGATCGCCTGCACGATCCGCTCGCCCAGCAGGGATGCGTAGTCGACCTTCTCGCACGAATCCTGTCCGTCTCTGGCCAGGGCCAGTCCGTGAAAATGGTTCCGCAGAGCGCCGAAATACAGCGGTCCCGTATGGGAATGCGTCGCTGCCAGAAGGATATTCGCAGCGGGGATACCCGTCTCGGCCTCGGCTTTCGCCCGCGCCGCCTTGGACACCTCGGGGGAGAGCCCGATGATGTCGCAGAACACCATGGCCGCCTTCGTCGAGCCCTGTCGCAGGACGAGGGCCTTGGCGTGCAGCGGATTCGAGACGCCTTCGCTCAGGCGCTCGTGGAAGTAACCGCTCATGCGATACCCCACCGGCGGCGTAATGTCCGCGACACTCACACCCGCCTCCAACGGAACGGCAGGCGCCGCGCTGCGATTCGACGCCGAAGCCTGCGTCAGATTCTCCAGGAAGCGTCGTGCTTTCTTCGCCTCCGCCAGCAGCTGCGGCAGGTCCCCGGGGGTGAGACACTCGACAATCAGCGGACCGCCCTCGAAGCCACCCTCTGTGAGCCTGGCGAACACCGCAGGGAAATCGACCTGTCCCGTCCCTGGTGTCACGAGAACGTCTTTGGGGTGCCGGTAGTCCTTGACGCACATGCCGGTCACCAGCCCGGCAACCGTCGGCGCATCTTCGACCGGGCTCAACTCTCCGTTCGAGTAGTAGTAGATGTTCCCTGGGTCGTACCAGATGCGAAAATTCTCATGGCCGACCTTCTCGATGGTGTCGCGGCACTGAGGTCCGGTTGCATTGAACCCGCCATGCGGTTTGATACTGATGCCCACCCCTCGCTCGACGGCGTAGTCGCAGCATTCGGCGATGGCCTGATAGTACACATCGTAGAGCTTCCGGTCGCCGGTGCCGCCCATGAGCAGATTCGTCGAGCCGCAGGCGGCGCAACTGTCGATGAGTCTGCGCAGTCCCTCGATACCCGCCTCCAGTGACCGGGCGACGGGGATCCCCCCACCATAGACGGAGGCCACCTTCAAGCCACGCTGTTTGACTTCGTCCCCGACACGCACCGCCTCGTCGATCGGCGTGCCCACCGAGATCACGAGCCGGCTCTCGGACTTGGTCGTCATCAGTCCGACGTACTTGTAGCCTGCCTCGGCAATTGCATCCAGAGCTACCCGGTAGTCATACTGATCCCACGGACGCGTGTAGCAGCCAATCTGCCACTGCGGCTTCTTCAACGGCGCCGGCGAAGCGTTGACGTTGGCCAGTGCCCAGCCGGCCGCGCTCAGCTGCATCGCCCGCCCCAGGAACCCGCGTCGCGAAAGCACTTCCGCCTGAGTATCTTCGTTCTGATTGCGTCTGTTCATGATCTCCCACCTTCCAGAAAAGATCAGCCTTCGCGAATCTCGCGTGTCTCTCGATCGTACGTCATCCGTCTGCCCGTGTCGAACGCCCGCACCGCCATCAGGCAGGCCACCGCGTGCTGGTAGCCCGCGTCGATCGAGGCGTTGGGCGTCTGACGCGAGCGGATGCACTGGAGCCAGTCCAGGAAATGGTCGGGTTGCGGGACGTCCTCGACGGGAACGCGACCTCGAATCTCGCCCATTCGCTTGCCTCCGCCCTCGGCAGTCAGCACCGGCGCCGTCCACGTGACCATGTCCAGCACACCATGGTCGCCGAAGATCTTGAAGCTGTTGCCGCTGCCGTTGCCGAAATTGGTCGAGTAGCTGACCATGAACCCCTCGGGATAGACCCACAGGGCCTGGACATGATCGGGACAGGTGAACTTGTGCTCATCCTTCCAGACGAAGGTCCCGCCCAGGCTGACGCAACTGGTCGGGAACGTCGCGCCGGTGATATAGTGAACCAGATCGATGAAGTGACTGCCAAGCCCGCAAACCGGTCCGTCGGAGGTCTCGCGATATCCATACCAGCCCGAATAGCGCACCGGATCGAACGGTCGCGGAGGCAGATCCATCATGAACTCTTGCCAGTCCACATCCTCTTTCTTGACGTCCTTGATATACGAGTACCAGTAAGGCCGTTCGGCATTACGGCACTGTTCGATCCGCCCGACCGCGCCCAGGACACCCGAGCGGTACACCTTCCGGCAACCCGCAAAGCTCGGCAGACTCCGCAACTGGGTACCCACCTGAGCGACGATATTCGCCTTCTTGACCGCATCGCAGGCCTCGCGGAGCCGATCCATGCGCATCGCCAGAGGCTTCTCGCAGTAGACGTCCTTGCCCGCCTCCGCGACCGCCTTGAGGTGTGTCGTGTGCTGATGGTCGCACGACGCGATCATCACAGCGTCGACATCGTTGAGCGCGACCAGATCACGATACGAGACGAACTGCCTGGCCTCGCGTCCATACCACTCCTTGGTTCGCGCTGCCGCCAGGTCGCGACGCAGCCGCCAGGGATCGCAGACCGCGGTGATTTCGATGTTCTGCTCCTTGGCATGGTTGTTGACCCCGGTCATGTGGTCGCCCAGGCCGCGTCCGCCACAGCCGATGACCCCGATGGAGATCCGGTCGTTGGCGCCGATGATGCGCGAGTAACTGGCAGCCGGGAAGGCTAGAGCGGCACCTCCAGCGATGCTGCTTCTCAGGAACGTGCGGCGGGAAAGAGAATGCTTCATGAGGGTGCCTCCTTCAGGGCCGGACGGGACGACGGCGCCGTCCCATCTGTCACATGGACGCTGTCTCCAGCACAGGAACGCAAACCGACGCGATTATACCCCAGACCCGCCGCCGCGACAATCCCCGATGCCGGCCCGCGAAAACCCTTGATCGGGAGGGACGTGCTGGTTAGAATAGGGTCAGTGAGATGTTCTGCCCGGCGTATCGCCAGCGAGAAGGTAGGAAACGCGGACGGTCAACCACCGTTTTCCGGAGGATCACGATAATGCGCTCACCGGCACCTTGGATTCGTTTCGTCCTGCTGATGCTCCTGTTACACGTGGCGGCGACCGCCGAGGGGACCGTGCGGATCAATGAGATCATGGCCTCCAACAGCACCACCGTCGAAGACCCGCAGGGCCAGTACGATGACTGGATCGAGATCCACAATCCGGCAGACGTTCCCATCGATGTGGGCGGCATGTACCTGACCGACGACCCCGAGATTCCGACGCAGTGGCAGATTCCGACGGATGTCCCCGGTATGGCCACAATCGAGGCTGGCGGGTTCCTGATCGTGTGGGCCGATGCCGACCGCTCCGATCCTGGGCTTCACGCGAACTTCAAGCTCAGCGCCAACGGGGGAGAAATTCTCCTTTCCAGCGACGATGCGACCCTCGTCGATCATCTTGATTATCCCGAACAGACGACGGATATCTCGTATGGCCGGTCGCCCGAGGCAGGCGGGGAGTGGCGTTTCATGAGCGAGCCGACACCCGGCGCCGCCAACAGCGAAGCGTTTCAGGGGGTGGTGGCCGACACGAAGTTCAGCCACGATCGGGGCTTCTACGACGAGCCGTTCGAGGTGACGATCTCGTGCCGGACCCTCGATGCGGTCATCTACTATTCGCTCGACGGCAGCGAGCCCGTCAAGCAGAGGGGACGCGCCGTCCTCGGTCAGATCTACCGCGAACCCATCCCGATTGCCGCCACGACCTGCCTGCGGGCGCAGGCGGTCAAGCCCGGATGGCAGTCGAGCGATATCGATACGCAGACCTATCTCTTTCTCAGTGACGTGCTCAGCCAGCCGATGCTCGCCAGCGGCTTTCCCGCGACGTGGGGATCGAGCGGCGCCGATTACCAGATGGACCCGCACGTCGTCGACGATCCGCTCTACCATGACGAACTGATCGACGACCTCAAAGCCATCCCGACCCTGTCGCTCGTGACGAACATGGAAGACATGTTCGGCCGCAACGGTCTCTATTCGAACCCCTATGGCCAGGGCGAAAACTCCGAACGTCCTGGATCCGTCGAACTGATCTGGCCCGACGGAAGCAAGGGCTTCCAGGTCAATTGCGGCGCTCGCATCTATGGAGACGTCGGGCGCCGGGAGGACAAGAAATCGTTCCGCCTGCTCTTCAAGGGAATCTACGGTCCCTCGAAGCTGACGTACCCACTGTTCAGCCCCAACGCAACGGACGAATTCGACTCGCTGATCCTGCGGGCGGAGTTCAACGACGGATGGCAGTGGGTCAGTGCCTCGGGGCAGCCCCAGTACGCCCGCGACGAATTCATGCGCCGCACGCAATTGGCCCTGGGCGCCGTCAACTCGCACGGAATCCACGTCCATCTCTACCTCAACGGTCTCTACTGGGGACTCTACAACCTCGTCGAGCGCCCGGATGCGGGGTTCGGCGCCGCCTACTTTGGCTGCGAAAACGACGAATGGGACGGGATCAACTCGGGCGCCCCGACCAACGCCGGCGGTGACAGCACCCGCGGCGTGCGGGCAACGAACAACTGGCAGACGATGATGTCGCTGGCCCAGGAGATCACCCGGAGCTCGACGGAACCCGAGAGGACCACCGCCTATCATGCCCTTCAGGGCAGGAACGCCGACGGGACCCACGACCCTGACGCGCCTTCCTATCTCGACGTCGATCACTACATCGACTACCTGATCGCCAACTTCTACGGAGGCAACAGCGACTGGCCCCACAAGAACTACTATGTCGGCAGAGAGAATACCCCCGACAGCACCGGGTTCAAGTTCTTCACCTGGGACGCCGAATGGACGCTCAACCTGGGTTGCAGCGTCTACACGAATCAGATCGGCAACAGCAGCGGCGTCGCGGCCCCCTTCCAGTACCTCCGCGGCAGCGCCGAATTCCGCCTGCGATTCGGTGACCGCGTGCATCAGGCCTTCTTCAATCATGGACCGCTCTACGTCGATTCGAGTCACCCGACCTGGGACCCCGAGCATCCCGAACGCAACGCACCAGCGGCGCGCTACATGGAGATCATCGATACCATCGAGGGTCCTATCGCTGCCGAATCCGCCCGATGGGGTGACCAGCACCGTTCACAGCCCTATACGCGCGAAGTGGAGTGGCGCCGCGAATTGAACAGCCTCCTGACCGGCTGGTTTCCGCAGCGTTCGCGCATCGTCCTGGATCAATTTCGAAGTGCCGGGCTCTATCCGAACGTCGCGGCGCCCACGTTCTATGTCAACGATTCCTATCAGCATGGTGGATATGCCGCCACAGGCACGACACTGACCATGAGCGGGTCGCCGGGATCGATCTGGTACACTATCGACGGAAGCGATCCGCGCAGCCCGAATCGGGGTCAGCCGCAAAGCAGCGGATCGGGTGCTCTCGTCCCGGAAGAGGCCATCAAACGCGCGTTCGTACCCACTGGACCGGTTGACGAGGCATGGCGAAGCAACATCGACTTCGACGACACAGCCTGGACACAGGGTACGGGAGGCGTCGGATTCGAGCGCAGCACCGGGTACGAGGCGTTTTTCGAGATCGACGTCCAGGACGCCATGTACGGACGCAACGCCAGTTGCCTGATTCGCATCCCTTTCCTCGTCGACGGGGACCTCTCTTCTGCCTCGCCCCTGCTGCTGCGTGTGCGCTACGACGATGGGTTCGTCGCCTACCTGAACGGAACGGAGGTCGCTCGACGAAACTTCGACGGCGAGCCTGCATGGAATGCCTCCGCTGCTACGCAGAACTCCGACATCATGGCCATCGAGTTCGAGGACATCGTTCTGACGGACGCGTGGGACCTGCTCCGACCGGGCGACAATCTCCTGGCCATTCACGCGCTCAATGCCGGCGCAACCAGTTCCGACTTCCTCCTCTCGGCAGCGCTCGTTACCGCTCCGGGAGCCTCAGCCACCCCGGACGGGGTCTCCCCCACCGCTTCGGCCTACAACACTCCGATCCCACTGACGCAAAGCGTGCATGTCAAAGCCCGCGCCCTCTCCGGCGCCAGTTGGAGCGCGCTGAACGAAGCGATTTACGCCGTGGGCCCGGTGGCGGAGAACCTGCGGATCAGCGAGATCATGTATCACCCAACCGATCCCGATGCCGAGTATGTCGAACTGACCAACATCGGCGACGAGACCATCAATCTGAATCTGGTCCGATTCACCGACGGCATCCGGTTCGAGTTCCCGGATGTGGATCTGGCGCCGGGCGGCTGCATCCTGGTGGTTCGGGACCGCGCCGCCTTCGAGGCCCGCTATGGGCAAGGGCTATGCGTCGCCGGGACGTATGGGGGCAATCTCAGTAATGCCGGCGAATGTATCGTCCTGCAAGATGCCGCAGGCCAGATCATCCACGATTTCCTGTTCGACGATGATTGGTACCCTTCCACGGACGGAGCGGACTACTCCCTGACGCCGATCGATCCGTCTGCTACGGATCCGAATGGGTGGGATCAGATGCAGGCCTGGCGTGCCAGTTCTCATCCCGGCGGCTCACCCGGCGCCGGGGACCCAGGGAACATCGCCCGATAATCAACAGGGCCGCTCCAGGGGACGCGCCTCCGCCAGGATCGGTGGTTTGAACAGCCGCCTGAGGCGGTTCCATCCCTCCCCATACGTACCCTTCGGACCCGTCGCTTTGCACTTGACCGTCTCTGGCGACTCTGTTAGTGTGCGCCGGCCGTTCGCCGCGCCAAGCCGTTTGCTTGCTTTATAGGGCGATATCACGAGCTTCGAACGGCATCTGGAAGGCGCACCGAGTAGGAATCGTGTACGGAGAAGTATCGTCGGAATGAAAGAGTTCGCTCGTTTGTTTGGGTACGTCTGGCCACAATGGCCGCGCGTGGTGGGCGTCGTGGTCAGCGCCATGGTCATCGCCCTGCTGCTCAGCATCAGTTTCATGGCCATTATCCCGCTATTGACCGTCATGATCGGTGGCGAAGGGTTGCACGGGTGGGTGGAGCGCAAGTCCAGTGAAACCGCCTATGGGGCGGAATTCTACGTCCCCAGCGTGGGCGAAGTGGGCGAGGTCGGCGGGCCCAATCCCCAGGACCACCTGCGGGTCATTCGCGTTCGAGAGGACAGCCTCGCTGGAAGTGCGGGCATCCGCCCCGAGGACCGGATCGCCCGCGTCGGAACCGCCGAGATGGCAGACCCCAATTCGCAGACCGGCTACGCACGACTGCTCGAGCAGTTGGCCACGGCGGCTCAGCCGACGCTGGACGTTGGGCTGCTGCGGTTCCAGGACGGCTACTGGGTCCCCGTGGAGGTCGAATTGGCGACACCTCGGAACATCGAGGCCATCGACGCTCTCCACTGGGGCGCGTTCCGATATATCAAGTGGCGGGCCCAGTTGGTTGGATTGGCCGCGGGTCGTTGGGCCGTGGGGTTCCTGCCACGCGGCAACCAGGTCCGAGCCGTGATCGCCATCATGATCGTGATGCTCGTGATCACGATCGTCCGATGCATCGCCAAGTACTACCAGGATTTCATCGGCCAGAAGATCGTGCAGACCGCCATCAACGAATTGAGGCAGGACGTCTTCGTCCGCCTGACCTGTATGCCGATCCGCATCTTCGCCACTGAGCGTCCGAGCGATACGATCAGCCGGATCATGCGGGACACGAACACCATGACCGCAGCCATCAAGGTCATGCTCGGCAAGGCCTTGCGGGAACCGATGAACGCTCTCTTCATGCTCGCAGCCGCTATGCTCCTGAACCTGAAGTTGACGCTGGTGTTTCTCTGCGCGGCCCCGTTGGTCCTCGTGCTGCTGGGAGGATTCGGCAAGAAGATGAAGAAGGCCTCCCGGCGCTCCCTGGTCGCCGGTGCCCAGATGTTGTCGAAACTCCAGGAAACCGTCGCCGGGTTGCGCGTCGTGAAGGTCTACAACCGTCAGCAACACGAGCAGGAGCAGTTCAGCAGGATCAACGACCGCTTGTTGAAGGAATTGCTGGCCATGTCTCGGGTGGATGCCGCCACGCATCCCGTGCTGGAAGTGTTGGGCATGCTGGCCGGGGCGGCCGCCATCGTCGTCGGAATGGCCTGGGTGACCGGCGGCAGCCTGGATGCCCCTGAGTTTCTTGCCCTGCTTGCCCTGCTGGGCGCCGCCGCCGAGGCAACCCGCAAAACCAGCGACATCTGGAACAAGATCCAACAGGCCAACGCCGCTGCCGAACGCGTCTTCGAGGTCTTGGATCATCCCCTCGAATCGGAGAAGCCCGGCGCCCCCGCTCTTCCATCGGGTCATGGCGACGTGGAGTTCCGCGAGGTTGTGTTCACCTATCCCCAGGCCGAGCGGACCACGCTCAAGGGCGTCAACCTGAAGGTCACCAGCGGCCACAATGTGGCGATCGTCGGCCCCAACGGGTCGGGCAAGACCACGCTGGCGAACCTGCTGCCCCGCTTCTACGATCCGGATTCCGGCCAGATCCTCATCGGAGGTCATGACATCGCCGAGGTAACGCTGGAGAGCCTCCGCAGCCAGATCGGCATGGTCACCCAGGAAGTCATCACTTTCAACGACACGATCACTGCCAACATCGCCTACGGACGTCAGGGCGCTACGCAGGAGGAGATCGTTCAGGCTGCCGAGCGGGCCTTCGCCCATGAGTTCATCTCCCAACTGCCCCAGGGCTACGACACTGTCATCGGCGAGCATGGCGTCGGCCTCAGTGGCGGCCAGCTCCAGCGCATCGTCATTGCCCGCGCCATTCTCAAGAACCCCGCGATCCTGATCTTCGACGAGGCCACCAGCCAGGTGGATGCCGACAGCGAGGCCAAAATCCACAAGGCCATCGAGGAGATCATGCATGGGCGAACCACCTTCATCATCGCACACCGGTTCAGTACGGTGGTCGCGGCCGATGTCATCGTCGTCATGGACGGCGGACAAATCGTCGCCCAGGGCAAGCACGAACAGCTCATGCAAAGGTGCCCGATTTACCAGGGATTGTACGAAACACAGTTGATCAAGGGATGAGGTCGAATTGACAATTGCCTGTTGCGGATGGACCGTCCTGCCTGTATCAATAATCCATCATCAATAATCAATGGCTTGGAGTGGATACCGACCTACGCCGGGGAACGCACGGGGGCAAGAGCGATGAGCGCGATGTCACGACTCGAAAGAGAGAAGAAAGCCAACGAACTGTTCACACGATTCGAGGGCAATCCCATCCTGAAGGCGGAGGACTGGCCCTATGCCGCCAACGCCGTCTTCAACCCGGCCGCCGCACGGCTCGGTGATGAGACCCTTCTGCTGATCCGCGTGGAGGATATGCGAGGCTTCTCTCATCTGACGGTCGCCCGCAGTCCCGACGGCCTGACCGAATGGACCGTCGATGCCGAGCCGACGCTGACCGCCGATCCGACCAGCCACGAGGAGCGCTGGGGCCTGGAGGATCCGCGAATCGTCTGGCTCGAAGAGCAGAAGCAGTTTGCCGTCACCTACGTCTCCTTCAGCGAAGGCGGACCCGTCGTCTCGCTGGCGATCACGAAGAACTTCCGCACGTTCGCCCGCCTGGGCGGTCTGCTCCCGCCCGAAGACAAGGACGCCTGCCTGTTTCCGCGCCGCTTCGAGGGTCGTTTCGCGCTGATTCACCGCCCGATCGTCCGCGGCGAAGCCCACATCTGGATCAGCTTCTCACCCGACCTGAAACACTGGGGCGATCACCAGCTCTTGATCCCCACCCGCCAGGCGTATTGGGACTGTCACCGCGTGGGTCTGGCCTGTCAGCCGATCGAGACGCCTGAGGGCTGGCTGGTCTTCTACCACGGAGTCCGCAGCACGACCGCCGGGCAGATCTACCGCACCGGGTTGGCCCTGCTGGACCTGCACCGGCCCTGGAAACTCCTGCGGCGCAGCGACGAGTGGGTCCTGGGTCCCCATGCCCAGTACGAACGCGTCGGAGACGTCGGAGACGTCGTATTCCCGACCGGCGCCACCGTCAACAAGGATACGGACGAATTGCACCTGTATTACGGGGCCGCCGATTGCACGGTCGCCGTCGCGACCGCCAGCTTGAGCGAAATCATGGACTACCTCATGGCCAGCCCCGAAGTCGACGGCTGAATTTTGCCGGCATCGGCCACATTGTCCGCACCGGAACCGGTCAATCGCAGTATAGATGCCCGCGTATCAGGGACGATGTCCTGACGGTCTCCCCCGCCGGAGCCGAGAGTGGGGATGCGGGCGCGGGGCACGACTCCGTAGTCAGGGCAGATTCCCAACATCGGGCAGCTATCGGGAGAATGGTGCAATGGCAATCAGCAGTAACCTTGGATTTCCTCGTATCGGGGCGCATCGAGAACTCAAGAGAGCCGTGGAAAGCTATTGGTCCGGCCAGATCGGCGCGGACGATCTCGAGACGACCGCCCGATCGCTCCGTCTGGCCCACTGGAAGCTCCAGAAAGACGCTGGGATCGAACACGTCCCCTCGAATGACTTCTCCTTCTACGATCAGGTGCTCGACACGACTTGTATGCTGGGCGCCGTCCCGTCGCGATTCGCCTTTCAAGGGGACCGGGGCGACGTGGACACCTACTTCGCTATGGCGCGAGGCAGTGACAACGCCCACGCCATGGAAATGACCAAGTGGTTCGACACGAACTACCACTATATCGTGCCGGAGTTCGAAGACGGTCAGACGTTCCGCCTGGCCTCCCTCAAGGTCGTCGATGAGTTCATCGAAGCCAGGGAGCAAGGCATTCTCACCCGCCCGGTCCTGCTGGGTCCCGTCTCGTACCTGCTGCTGGGCAAGCCCAAGAGCCCCGGACTCAAACCGCTGAGCCTGCTGGGGAAGGTCGTACCCATCTACATCGATGTCCTCGGCCGCCTCGAATCCGCCGGAGCCGAGTGGATACAGATCGATGAACCTGCGTTGGCCGTCGACCTTGATGAGGAGGCCGCTGCCGCCTTCAGAACGGCGTATGAGCGCATCGGCCAAGCTCGGAAGGACCTGAAGCTGTGCCTGACCACCTACTTCGGAGGCCTGGCCGGCAATCTCGACTGGGCCATGAAGCTGCCCTTTGACGCCATCCACCTCGACCTGGTCCGAGCCCCCGAACAACTGGAACGAGCCATCGCGTTGCTCGACGAGGACCGCATGCTGTCGCTGGGTCTCGTCAATGGACGCAATATCTGGCGAACCGACCTGGCCCGGGCCCTCGACCTGGCGAACAAGGCGGTGACCCGTCTGGGGGCCGACCGCATCCTGCTCGCCCCGTCCTGTTCCCTGCTCCACTGCCCCGTCGATCTGTCCAACGAGCGTGCCCTGCCCGAGGAGATTAGCGAGAGGCTTTCGTTTGCCATCCAGAAACTCGAAGAGGTCGAAGTCCTGACCAGAGGCATCAACGAGGGCACCGGCGCCATCAGCGCGCCGTTGAAGGCTAACCGCGAGATCTTCACCCGCCAGGACAGTTCCGTCCAGGTGCGCAACCCCTCTGTCCGCAAGCGATTAGCGGAGCTGACGGACGACATGTTCGTGCGACGCAGCGTCTTTGCTGATCGCAAGCGCAAGCAGCAGACACGTTTCGCCCTGCCCCTCTTGCCTACCACCACGATCGGATCATTCCCGCAGACGCCCGAGATCCGCAAGGCCCGCGCCGGCTTCAAGAAAGGCACGCTCACCCCGGAGGCCTATCGTCTCGCCATGCAGCGTGAGATCGAGGAGGTCATCCGCTTCCAACTGGACATCGACCTCGATGTCCTGGTCCATGGCGAGCCCGAGCGGAACGACATGGTCGAGTATTTCGGCCAGTTGCTCGAAGGCGTCGCCTTCACGGAGAATGGCTGGGTGCAGAGCTACGGCTCACGCTGCGTCAAGCCCCCGATCATTCATGGCGACGTCCACCGGCCCAGACCCATGACCGTCGAGTGGGCCCAATACGCCCAGTCTCTGAGCACCAAGCCGGTCAAGGGCATGCTGACCGGGCCGATCACGATACTGCAATGGTCGTTCGTGCGCGAGGACCAATCCCGCAAGGACACCGCCTACCAGCTTGCGCTCTGCATTCGCGACGAGGTGCAGGACCTGGAAGCCGCCGGCATAGGCATCATCCAAATCGATGAACCGGCGCTTCGCGAGGGATTGCCGCTCCATTCATCCCAGAGACCCGACTATCTGCGCTGGGCGGTACAGGCCTTTCGCCTGGCCACCTCCGGCGTCGACGACGAGACACAGATCCACACGCACATGTGCTACAGCGACTTCAATGAAATCATCGAAGCCATCGCAGGTCTCGATGCCGACGTAATCTCGATCGAAGCCTCCCGCTCGGACGTCGAGCTGCTCAACGCGTTCGTCGATTACAGATACCCGAACGACATCGGCCCCGGGGTTTACGACATCCACAGCCCGAGGGTGCCGTCCGCCGACGAGATGAAGCAGAGGCTCCGCCAGATGGCCGAGGTCCTCCGCATCGAGCAGTTGTGGGTCAATCCCGATTGCGGCCTCAAGACCCGCCAGTGGCCCGAAGTCGAGGCCTCGCTCCAGAACATGGTCCTGGCCGCACAGAAACTGCGCGAAGAATTGGCCTGACGAGAGACATGCCGAGCCTCCAATGGGACAATGGAGTAATGGAATCCTGGGAGAGATCTTCTCACCCAACCTTCCATTGTTCCAGCATTCCAATACTCCAGACGGCTGCTGTCCTGCGCCGCGAACGAATCCCGAGACATCCACAGTGTGGAGGAATCATTCGATGAGCATACGCCCCGACGCGTGGATACAGAAGATGGCGATCGAGCAGAAGATGATCGAACCGTTCGTCGAGACCCAGGTGAGACAACGAGACGGCCATCCTGTCGTTTCCTATGGCCTGTCCTCCTTCGGCTACGACATCCGCGTCTCCAGGCACTTCCGCATCTTCACCAACGTCTACGGATCCGTCGTCGACCCCAAGGCGTTCGACGTCAAGGGACTCGTCGAGATCGAAAGCGACGTCTGCCTGATCCCGCCCAACAGTTTCGCGCTGGCGTTGAGCGTCGAGACCTTTCGCATCCCGAAGAACGTCCTGACGCTCTGCGTGGGCAAATCCACGTATGCCCGCTGTGGGATCATCGTCAACGTCACCCCCTTTGAGCCGGGCTGGGAGGGCCGCGCCGTACTGGAGATTTCCAACACCACCCCCTTGCCCGCCAAGGTTTACGCCGACGAAGGGCTCGCGCAGGTCCTGTTCTTCGAATCCGAGATCCCCTGCCAGGTCTCCTACGCCGACCGTCAGGGCAAGTACCAGCACCAGGACGGCATCATCCTGCCCCAGGTGTAGAGCCGGCCCTCTCTCCTAGGGAACGTCCCGCCCGGTCGAGGCGCACCAGATCTCGAACCACTGGTCGTGGGACAACTTCACCTCGAGCGTTTCCACCGCCTTACGGATGCGCGAAATGCGTCCCGTGCCCAGCACCGGGACGAACCCCGCCGGGTGCAGGAGCATCCAGGCCAGTGCCACCTGGTCCATCGATGCCCCGCCTGCCTCCCGACCGATCCGACCGAGAACGTCACGAAGCCGCCGCATCTGCTCGGAGTCTTCCTGGAACAGCCGGCCCCCGCCCATCGGAGACCAGGCCATCGGACGAAGATCCTGACGCTGGCAAAAATCGAGGCTTCCGTCATAATGAGGATCGAGATGCATCACGGAATATTCGATTTGATTCGTCACCAGCGGGACCTCGAGCTTCGAGGCCAACAACTCAAACTGGGAGGGAAGGAAGTTCGAAACGCCGAAGTGACGGACGCGTCCCGAGTCCTTCAACGTCGTGAAGGCTTCGTTGACCTCCGCCGGGTCCATCAGGGGATCGGGTCGGTGGATCAGCAGCAGATCGATGTAATCCACGCGCAGGTTCCGCAGCGAGTTTTCCACCGAGGTAAGGATGTGCGCCGCCCGCGTGTCGTAGCACTTGACCGCATGAGATGGTCGGTTCTTTGAGACCAGCTTGATGCCGCACTTCGTCACCAGCTGGATCTGCGAGCGATCGATCCCGCTGGAGGCGAGCACCTCGCCGAAAAGCGATTCGCACGTGTAATCACCGTAGATGTCGGCATGATCGAACGTCGTAATGCCCATCTCGATACAGGCAGCGATCAGTTCGCGAATCTCCGCTACGCTCTTGTTCCAGTCCGCCAATCGCCACAGACCATGAACGATTCGCGAGCACCGAGGCCCACCCGGGCACAAATCAACGGAAGGAACCATTTGTGACACTCCCCAAAACAGCCCTCAGGCATTCCTTTTTGAGGATCATCATATCCGAGGATGGCGGTGCGCACAACCGCCGATGTTTCCGTGCGCAGCACAAAGACGTGACCGGAACATCCGCCCCCTACGTGCCCGCAAACGCAGGCGCCCCGGCACGCAGACGCGCTTCAATCTCGTCAACCAGCATGTTGTACTCGTACGAGGCCTTGCTGTCCGGCGCAAAGGCGAAGATCGACTTGCCCGCCTCGGGCGCCTCGACCAGACGGATCGTCTTGTGGATGACAGTGTCGAACACCAGGTCGCCGAACAGCTCTCGCAGCTGCAACTGCACTCTCCGTGTATAGGTGGGACGGTCCTCGACGAACGTCAGAAGCAGGCCCAGCGTCCGCGCCGAACAGGGATGGAAGCGCTTTTTCAGCAGTCGAATGGTCTCCAGCAGACGCTTGAGGCCCTCGAACGCATAGAAGTGCACCTGAACGGGGATGATGACATCCGTGCTGGCCACCAGCGCGTTGAGCATGAGCAGCCCCAATGCGGGCGGACAATCGATAATGCACATGTCGTAGTGGTCCGCCACCGTGCGTAGCCACTCGCCCAGCACCAGTTCTTTGCCCAGGGCATGTTGCAGTTCCAGTTCCGCCCCCGCCAGACTCACGTTGCTCGGCACCAAATCCAGCCACTCGACATCGGTTCCTACCGTCACGCTGACGACGGAAACCCCTTGCCCGATCAGACCGTCGTAGATCGTCTGCTCGAACGAATCCGGGTCGAAACCCATGCCCATGGTGGCATGCCCCTGCGGATCCAGATCCACCAGGAGCACCCGCCGGCCCGCCTTGGCGAACGCCACCGACAGATTCACCGCCGTCGTCGTCTTGCCACAGCCGCCTTTCTGATTGACAACCGCAATGGTTCGCATAGTCCAATCCACTTATCGCCGCGCGTTGCGTCCAATCACACTCCGTTCTCCCATCGGTCAAATCCCCCTGCCGCTGAACCGACAAAGGACTACATCCCCGCAATTTCTCATGTCGCCGAAACCAGGGCCGATAATACCGTGTGCCTGGAACGCGCTCTTTCTGCCCAGGCACACCGTCGCCCGTGACAAAGCACGGCGGACACTCTGTGCCCCAACGCCAGAGAAGAAGGTAAGGAAAGGAAGCATGAAGCAGGACGGACCCCATTCGACGAGCAACACCCAAATCCCCGCAAGTCCCACTTGCCCTATAACACCAGATGGCAAACTATGCAGATTAACAGGAGGTGCCGTCAAAAAGCCAGATCCCTATGGTACAGAATCTGGCTTCGGAGGAGGGTGATGAAAAGCTAATTCAATGCCTTCGAAAAGGCCTTAGATCCGCTTGATTGTATCCCTGTTTCTATCATCGTTGTACGCCATGGAAATTCTTTAGCGAAAAAGCAAGGATACTCAAAAAATACTCATTCTCGCCTAAGAATCAAGGACTAAATCCCGAAATCGCCACTTTTTTTTGACCCGCGCGGTTCAATAGCCTCATTGACGACCTTCTATCTTTTATTTTACCCTTGCCGGGGCCGGGGGGTTCTGCTATTTTCACGAAAACCCTGTTACTTGTTTCGGACTCATCCCTTATGAACGGCCGCATCACCATTTCAGATTTGCTTCAGGCGAAGCGCGAGGGTCGGCCCATCGCCGCCGTCAGTTGTTACGACTACACCACCGCCTGTCAGGTGGGGCAGGCGGGCGTGGATATGATCATCGTCGGGGACTCCGCCGCCCAACTCATGTTCGGCTTCGACTCCACACTTCCCGTCACAATGGATATCATGGTCGCCTTGACCGCCGCCGTTCGTCGCGGCGCCCCCCATGCCTATCTCGTCGCAGACATGCCCTTTCTCTCCTATCAGGTCGCAGTGGGTGATGCGGTTCGCAACGCAGGTCGCTTTCTGGTAGAAGCCGGAGCACAGATGGTCAAGATCGAAGCGACCGGCGCGCATCTCGATACGATCCGGGCGGTCAGCGACGCCGGGATTGCAGTAATGGCCCATATCGGTATCCGCCCGCAACGAATCAGCACCATCGGGCGCTTTCGCGCCGAGGCCACCACCGCCGAGATGGCGATGCAACTGATTGACCTGGCCGGCCAGATGGTCGGCGCCGGCGCCAGTGCCCTGCTGATCGAAGGAGCGGCCGCCGAAGTTTCCCAGATTATCACCAAGCGAACCGAGGTGCCGGTGATCAGTTGCGGCGCCGGTCCCGCCTGCGATGGACAGGTCCTGGTCGCACCCGATATCCTGGGATTGACCGAAGGAAAGCTGCCGAAGTTCTCCAAAGCGTATGGCGACCTGGGGCCTCGCTCGGTTGAATCCTTCCGCTTGTATGCCGAAGAGGTCAAGGGCCGGCGCTTCCCGGACGACGATCACAGCTACCATATGAAGTCGGGCGAAGTCGAACGTCTGACCTCCCTGCTGGATCGCCAGAGCTGAACGCGCCGGACGGCCCTGCAATAAAAGGCGACGGGCCTCGCCATCGCGAGACCCGTCGAAGCATTCCCTTCTCTTATCTCCGCACGACCGCTTCTGCGCCGTGACCTCGGCCTGAACTGTCAGTCTGTCGGATCGCCGATGCTGGCCTGGCTCGTGCCGCCGTAGGCTCCCATGTTGATCCGCGAGTTGGTCACCGCACTGCCATTGAGCGACGTCGGTTCATCCAGGATCTCGCCCGCCGGGTCACCGGCATCGATACAGGGGCTGGTAACCGCGTCGGTCGTCCATGAACCCGCTGCTTCGTCCCACCGACCCGTCCGGCTCTGAAGGTGATAGTCGCCTGGCACCCACAGAGTGCCCTGCCACTGTCCAGCTGCAACAAAAAGCGGATCGGCGTCGATATTGCCGTCGCCGGCCCAGCCGCCCTGCACGTCACAATAGGTTGCCTGGGCGCGATCGTCGTTGATCTGGACGCCGGCACCGCCGCTGTCATTGAAATAGACGATCGAGTTGGCCAGCGTCCCGCCCCAGGTGCCGAGCCCAGCCCCGACGTTCTCCACGATCGTGCAGTTGGTGACGGTGGGCTTGCCGCCCACAATGCCCACGCCCTCGTTGGCCGCAACGATGCAGTTGAGGAAGATCGGCATGCTGTGCCGGACCGTGCGCGACCCCGACGGGATCCACATCTCGGCGCCGGCGCCCCGGTTGGCCACGATGCGCGACTGAATCAGACTCGGTCGGCTCTGGTTGATGACATAGATGCCCATGTCATTGTCGGTCACGACACACCGCCGGATGGTCGGAGCCGAAGCGGAGACCAGCACGCCCACGTTCCCTCCCCGAATCGTCAGACCGTCGACCACGCTCTCGACGCCCTCCTGCGCGGCAAAGGTAACCACGTTGGCGGGTGCCCGCAGAACAGTAGCCGCCACCACCGTCGGGTCGGCCGGGTCGGCTGAGCGAACGGTGAGCGACTTGCCGAGGAAGTCGATCGCCTCCCGATGGACGCCTTGGGGTACAACGATCTCGTCGCCTGCACCGCTGTTGACAATCGCATGCTGCACGTAGTCAAAGCGATCCCCGGACGTGACGTTCTCGACCGGGCCGTCGAAGATGGCGTAGCCGAAGCCCAGCTTGAGGCCCTGGATCGGCCCGTACGGGCCGCCCAGCCACACGAGAGAAGTCCCGTCGAGAACGGGGGGCAGACCGTACAACGTGCCCGGCAGATCGATGCTCATCACGCCATAGCGGGCAGTAATACAGGCCAGCCTGAGCTGTCCGCCCGAGGTCTCGCCGTCAAGGTAGACCACGATGGGGCCATTGACGGCGGGCTGCTGCTGCTTCCTCCGCGCCTTGGCAATCTCAAACACTCGCACGTTCTCCGGATCCGAGAGATCGGCGCCGTAGATGTCCCCTTCGTCGTTGCGTTCATCCGTCCAGACCACGTACCGCCCCGAGACCGCCGGATCGCTCTGGCGAGCAGGATCGTCACAAATTGTGAATACCTTGATGTTGCTCAGGTCCGAGATGTCCGCCGCATAGATGTCGCCGTCGCCTTCCCAGACCACAAGGTTGCCCGAGATATCCACAACGCCGTCGAAATCATCCGCGGGATTCTGATAGGGGAAAGGATCCCCATGGCCCACGCCCGAAGCCACCGTGAAATAGACGGGATCGTTCGGGTCGCTGATATCGGCGCCGCAAATATCATACGCCGCGTCGTCCCACTGACCCGCCACGTTCCGGTCGACATTCAGGTGCTGCACCCAGACCACCTTGCGGCCCGAGACCGCCGGGTAACCGTACGACGCCGTCTCCGTATACGGTCGCAAAGCGAACTGCTCCTCCGTGGCCAGGTTCCGCACGAACACGCCCGTGTTCATTCGGGTCAGATTGCCGCTGACGCGTGGCCCACCCGCCCAGACCACCAGATTACCGTCGATTCTGGGCTGCGTATTGAACCCACCGGCAGAGAACGTGCCGGTCAACCCCGTCGCGGAATCCGTATAGGCGATCTGCCAGCCGAAGTTGCCGGCATCCGCCACAGCCACCACACGCACTCCCGAGACATCCACGTATCGCGGGATCTGATTGCCGATCGGTTCGATCGCCACTCCCTGCAAAGCGGTGGTCGCTTTGACCGACACCACTTGCACCTGACTCGGCTCGCTGTTGCCGAATCCGTCGCTGACGACCAGTTCAAACGCATACATCTCGCCCGGTTCGGCATCGAAACTGGGAGTCGCCGTCTCTGCGTCCCGAAGCACCACGCTCGGGCCGGACACCTGCGTCCAGAGGTAGCTCAGGTGATCCACCGGGTCGGCATCGCTCGAACCGGTGCCATCCAGGGCAATCTGTCCAGGGGCCTGCCAAACGCGATCCTCACCGGCATCCGCCACGGGAAGAACATTGGGACCCACGTAGACCAGCACCTCATCCGGCTCGCTGGAATACTGGCTGTCGGCCACGACGAGCTGGAAGACGTAGTCCCCGCCGGCCGGCGCGACGAACCATGGCATCGACGAATCGGCGCCCTCCAGCACCACGTCCGGGCCGGACACTTGCGTCCACTCGTAGCGCTGCATGTCGAATGGGTCATAGAAAAAGCTGCCGGTCCCGTCGAGCGTCACCGTCTCGTTCGCCTCCAGCACGTGCACGTCCAGCCCCGCCGACGCGACCGGCTTGACGTATCCGACGTACTCATCGGCGCCCATGTCGATCCGTGACGCATAGATCCGATCCTCTCCATCGATGTCCGTCTGCCCCGTCGGCGGAACAAAGTCCGGATCGCCCGCGTTGACGCAAGGCGAGTCCAGCGTCAGGTGAAAGTTCTTGCTCATCTCCGCAAAAAACCGGGGATCCGCGGAGATATTGCCTTTGACCCCCGTCTGGTCTCCCTCGCCACCGAAGAGCATCGAGCCGGTTTGCTGATCGAGATATCCGTATTCGCCGCCCGCGTTTCCCCATACGTTGTTGAAGGCGACCGACGCGAACTCGATGTCCCCTTCCCAGAACATCCCGCCCCCCGATCCGGCGTTGGCGATGATGTTGTTGAAGACGCGCGAGTAGCCAAAATCCGGAGCGGCAACCAGGTAGAGGTTCCCTCCCATACCCACGCCCAGACCGATGTTCAGCGTTGATCCGAAATCGCAGTCGTTCCGCACGAACGTGTTGTTGTAGATCGAACCAGCGAAGGTGACCAAGCCCCCACCCAGATAGGCGGAGTTCTCAAACACCAGATTGTTGTGGAACGTCGGTTCGCCGAAGTAGCTGATCATCCCGGCGCCGACATAGGCGGTGTTGTTCCGGAGGGTGTTGTGCGTGACGACCGGGGTGGACTCCCAGGCGCCGATGCCGCCGCCAAAGCTGAGATTCACCTGCATCCCGTCGTTGGAGATCTGGAAGATGCCGTTATTACGAACGATGACATTCCGCGTGATCGTCGGCGAACTTCGGTTGCAGTAGACCCCCGCCCCCATATAGAGCCTCTCCGTACCGCCGCCTCCGCTCAATTCGGGATGGTAAGTGCCGATCCCCCCGGTAAGCGTAAAGCCCGCCAGGACCGCCCGGGAGGTCTCCCCTCCCGCAAACGTGACCACCGAGCCCTCGCCATCGGCGTTGAGAACCGTATAGCCGACGACCCGGGAATCGTTCGGGTCCGTGCTGGTGACCGTGATGTCTTTGCCCTTGAAGTTGATCGTCTGGAAGTAGACCCCCGGAGCCACAAGCACGATGTCGCCGTCTCCGGCAGCGTCGATCCCCGCCTGGATGGTCGAGTAGTCGCTGGGAACCCTTCGTATCTCGCCATGGCCAATCCCCACGCAAACCATCACCATCAGAAGAACCGCCAAGAGACCTGTACTTCTCATATCCGCACCTTTCCGAAAGACTCCGCACGTCGTGAACAACAAAGCTTGGGGATCAACCTGCCTCCGTCGTAGGCTGTCCCTCACTTATACCCGAATCCGGGCTATCTTTCAAGCAAATCGAGGGCATAGCATCGCCGATAGTCCTGTGAAACGGCGAATCGCAGCGGCCATGCCTTCTGTATAGACGGCTCTGCGGGGTCAGTATTGCGCGGAAAAGTGACGGATTTCGCCCGGGCCGGCGCAATTTGGACGCGTCGGACCGTGTCCTGCAATCGCGTTCGAACCGCACTAGCCGCTCTCGCCGCACGGACGTAGTGTAGGCCGAAAGTGTTACCGAATTGTTACCGCACTGTCGCTTCTGCGTGAATTTCCAGGGATTCGCGGAGTTGCCCCGATCTGACGTGTCTGGCGTCTCAGCTCTTGCCCCGCTCCGGAACCGGCAGACCCAGTTCGATCAGGACTTTCTTCATATCTTCCCACACCCGCCGCCGCGTGTCCGGCGTGTAATTCCGCAGCACGTAGGCAGGGTGATACGTCGCCATGAGCTTGATGCTGGGTTGCCCCAGACCGGGCGAATACTCCTCGAAATGCCCCCGCATCTGCCCGATCGACTTGTTGGTATCCAGCAGGGTCCGGGCCGCATGGGCGCCGAGCGCCACGATCACCTCCGGCCGGATGATCTCAATCTGCCGCTGCAAATAGGGAAGACAGTTGAAGATCTCCTCCTCCCGCGGATCGCGATTGCCTGGGGGACGGCACTTGAGGATATTGCCGATGAACACGTCGTCTCGCTGGAGACCGCAGGCGGTGATGATCTTGTCCAGAAGCTGTCCGGCGCGGCCGACGAACGGACGGCCCTGCGCGTCTTCGTCCGCTCCCGGCGCCTCGCCCACGAACATGATGCGAGCATTGGGATTGCCCTCGCCGGGAACCGCATTCGTCCGGGTCGACCCCAGACCGCACTTGCAGCACTGGCGCACCTCCGCGGCAATCGCTTCCAGTTGTTCGCCGGGATTCGTCGGCTTCGATTCCACGGGCGGTTTCTCCTGCGCCGCCCGCAGCGGCTCGACCGTTTCGCGGGCCTTTGCCCCCCGGATCACGTACCCGGTGAAAAACCCCTCCATATCGAGGTGCTGGCGAACGACCTTGTTCGTGTCGACTTCCTTTGCCATGGGCGTATTGTAGAGCCCACCCTGCGAGAGTGCAATGAAAAACGGGGCCTGCGCCGATCCGACGCAGGCCCCGGAATGTGACAAGGTGAGAATCTGCCTTCCGCAGACTCCTTCCAAACTACTCCAACCCCGCCAGTTCGGCGATCTCCTCG
>NPIE01003973.1_pt3 | contig 34629 bp, 35 predicted proteins | sample 8637661 | NCBI WGS metagenome assembly NPIE01 (sample SAMN07420842, study PRJNA396082) | bioreactor metagenome | isolation source: sample BA12 brine-fed electro-methanogenic bioreactor BA | place: Japan: Kochi | collected 2016-12-09 | reverse complement strand
AGGATGTATTCGACCTACGGGATGAATTCGAACTTCCAGGTATGAAAATTTGTCAGTTTGCTTTCACTGGGGATCCTGATGATCCCTTTTTACCACACAATTTTCCCAAAAATTGCGTAGCATATTCCGGAACCCACGATAATGATACTGCCCTTGGGTGGTATCAAAATGCTCCAGAAGAGGAGAGGGATTTTTATCGCAGGTATCTGGCTCGATCAGGTGAGAATGTGTCTTGGGATTTGATAAGAGCAGTCTGGTCCTCTGTCGCCAGAATGTCAATCGCACCGTTACAGGATTTTCTAAGCTTGGGATCAGATGCAAGAATGAATTTTCCAGGTAAGCCCAGTGGAAATTGGAGTTGGAGAGTTCTTCCCGATCAAATAAACACTGATTTAGCAGTTAAAATTCGAGAATTAAACTTTCTTTATAGCCGCTAAACCTTTCCATAAAATTAAAGTATTTGCTTTTTCGTTTTATTTGATTTTAAAAACGACACAACAAATATCCCAAATAGGATGAAACATCCACCCAAATATTCAAAACTCTTTGGCACTTCCTGAAGGAAAATAAAGGCTAAAATAATCGTTCCAATAGGTTCACCAATTAAAGCAATTGAGACAAATACAGCTGGAAGATGACCCAATGCCCAGTTAAAAATTGAATGACCTAACAATTGAGGTATCAACCCCAGCAAAATTAAGTATATGTAAGTGTCAGTGGAGTAGCCCGATAATGAAAATCCTGAAGAAAATGTAATAACTAGAAGAATTATTGTTGAAATCAAATAAACATAGAAAATATACAAAAGTAATGGAATTTTGGAGCGGACTTTTCGACCAGCCATCATGTAACCCGCAGCCATCCAAGCTCCCAGTAATGCGAGAAAATTACCAAGCAAAGTATTGAAATTAAATTCAATTTGCACATTCAGACATGTGATCAATGAATCAGGAGAAAAATTACATTGATTACTTAAGGCCACAAAGGTGCTACCAATTATGGTTAAGGTTAATCCAATCCAAATGCTAGGGTTATTTTTTTCTTTTAATAACCAGGGTGAAAAAAGTGCCACCCACAATGGTGTAGTGGTGACTAACACCACCGAACTAGCGATGCTGGTAAATTCTAAAGAAGTGATCCACGCGGCAAAATGTACCGCTAAAAAAATTCCGGATAATGCGACAAATTTAAATTCATCTTTTTTTATCTGAAAAATTTTTCTCTTAAATTTTAAGATTACAAATGGTGATAACACTAATGTTGCTATTAATAGACGCATACTTGCTATTACCAATGAAGGAGCTTGGTTTTGAGCGAATCGAATTAATATAGCGGCAGTAGAAACCGCAAGAATCCCAACAAATAGACCAAAAAATGGATATATCTTCTCTTTTTCCATAGATTAAACGATTACAATGCTTGACAAAAAAAACATGCTTGATAGAATCAAGTTTATAAAGATTGCCAAATTTTATCATCTTTATGGAAAAACGAAATAATTCCCAAAAACGGTAAATTTTCTAAATAATGTCTCGTAGGAGGAAAAAATGACTCATGTAATAACAAGTTTATGTTTGCGTGATGGTGGTTGCGTAACAGTCTGCCCGGTTGAATGTATTGTTCCTGGAAAACCAGAAGATCAATACCCCTGGTACTATATTGATCCTGATACCTGCATAGATTGTGGTGCTTGTGTTCCGGAATGTCCATTTGAAGCAATTTTTCCTGAAGATGAAGTGCCGGCACCTTACGTTGCAAAAGGTGGCGAAAAACTATCAATGCCAGTTGGAACTCCTGGTTTCACTGAAGTTTATGACGGCACCAATCATGATGGAGAAGAAGTTCACCTTGAAGGAACTCGTACTTTAGAGGCTGGGGAAGAAGTTGACTTAACTCCAACCACTGAAGAAAATGCGAAATATTTCACTGATGGTCCTGGCTACAGTACCGCAGGTTAAATTAAATTATCATGATTTTCTTAGAGGAAGTCTTAGGACTTCCTCTTTTTTAATCACTAGTTAAAAAAGGAACAAACAAAATGAAGGACCACCGAATTGAAAAGGATTCTTTAGGTTCTCTTGAAGTGCCTAAAAGCGCCTATTTCGGCGTTCAAACACAACGCGCAGTATTGAATTTCCCTGTTTCTGGTATGAAGCCTTACCCTGCCTTTATTTGGTCAATGGCTACCATAAAAACTGCTGCAGCAAAAGTCCACAAAGATTTGGGTTTGTTGCCTGTTTCGATAGCCGATTCAATTATTGAAGCGGGCAGTGAAACAATGACAGGCAAGTGGAACGACCAGTTTGTAGTTGATCCATTTCAGGCTGGTGCTGGTACGAGCCACAACATGAATACGAACGAGGTGATTGCTAATCGAGCAAGTGAGATTCTTGGTGGTAATTTAGGTGAATATCTGGTAAATCCCAACGATCATGTCAATATGGGGCAATCCACAAATGATACCATTCCTACCGCAATACGGTTGGGTTGTTTGTGGCGATTGACTGAATTGGAATCGAGTATAAAAGGATTGGTTTCCGCATTACAACAAAAATCATTGGAATTTGACCCGATCGTGAAATCCGGTAGAACACATCTACAGGATGCTGTCCCCGTTCGTTTAGGGCAGGAGTTTGGTGCGTATGCTCGTGCTGTTGAAAGGGACTTAGAACGAATTTTACGTTCTTCTGAAGGATTGGGACGATTAGGAATAGGAGGTACAGCGACCGGATCCGGATTAAACGCCCACAAGGAATATCATCCCCGTATGATTATTGAATTGAAAAGAATCACAGGATTGGAATTGTACACATCCGATAACTTATTCGAGACAATGCAATCCATGGCAGACATGGTGGACTTCTCAGCCTCATTAAGAACTTTGGCAATCACATTAACAAGAATTGCTAATGATTTTCGATTACTTTCTTCCGGGCCCCCTACCGGCTTAGATGAAATCAGATTACCAACCGTACAACCTGGATCAAGCATCATGCCAGGAAAAGTCAATCCTGTTCTTGCAGAAATGCTGAATATGGCGATGTATCATGTCATTGGGAATGACACAACCGTAAGCTTAGCAGCACAGGCAGGACAACTTGAATTGAATGTAATGATGCCAATCATAGCCCATAATTTATTCGAAATGATGCATGTAATGATTGGTAGTATTACAGCATTTACGGAAAAGTGTGTGGTTGGAATCATCCCCAACATTGAAAAAGCAGAAGGTTGGCTTGAAAAGAATTCGATCCTCGTTACTGCCCTCAATCCATTAATTGGTTATCAAAAAGGAGCGGAATTAGTCAAAGAATCCTTGGCTCGAAATATGACCATCCGTGATTTGGCACTAGAGAAAGTTAAACAAAAGCAATTAATTAACAAATCAACGCAGCAACCTCTCGATGAAACGGAAATAATCCAAGTTTTTGATGATTTAAGAAAATTTACTGCGGGTGGGATCTTATCCTGAAAATTTATTGTGTGATGAAGCATACATAGCTGCACCGATAATGCCAGCCTGATTGAGTAAAATAGCTGGCATTATTTTTGTTTTCGTAGTGAAATATCCAGCATATTTTTCAAATTTCTTACTAATTCCCCCACCTAAAATAAACAGATTAGGTGAAAATAACCCTTCTAAAGTTAGAAGTAATTCATCAAATCTCTTTGCCCATTTTTTCCATGATAATTCTTCTAATTGACGGACTGCATCTGATGCCCGATCTTCGGCATCCTTCCCTCGAAGGAGTAAATGACCAAATTCTGTGTTGGGAACCAAAACGCCATCTGAAAATATTGCAGATCCAATCCCTGTCCCAATCGTTAACAAAATAACGACTCCATTTTGATATTCTTTTCCGATTCCATGCGTCATTTCTGCGATTCCAGCGGCATCAGCATCATTGAGTGAATAAAATTGATTTCCAACTTGGTTGGATAACAAAGTGTTTATATTTATTCCAATCCAATTCTTTGAAACATTGGCTGCTGAGAGAATTATCCCATGTTGAACAATCGATGGAAAACCAACACCTACCGGGCCAGTGTATTGAAAGTACTGGCAAATTTTTTCAACTGTTTTTGCGACATCATCCGGTTCAGCTCCCTCTGGTGTATCAATCCGATAACGGTCAGTTAATAATTTTCCACTTTCTGAATCTACAATTGCTCCTTTAATACCCGATCCACCAATATCCAACCCTAATACTTCCATCTTTTCTCCTTAAGGACACCCTTTGCTTAAATGTTCTTCGTAAGTTTCTGAAAAATTGTGGAAACCTGATCCATCACACGTGGCACGAAAATAATAATAAGGTGTTTCAGTAGCAAAAGCAACTGCACGTACTGCACTCAAACTGGGATTACAAATTGGATGAGGTGGCAAGCCAGCATACAGGTAGGTATTAAATTCCGAATCAAATTGCAAATTTGCTAAAGTTAAAGGATTTGTCCACCAGCTTGCCTGGTCAACGTTATAACCAACAGCATATTGAACAGTAGGATCACTATCCAGTTTCATTCCAATCTTGTGACGATTTAGAAAAACTGAGGCAATCAATGGCATCTCTTCAACCTGAACTGCCTCCCGTTGAACCATTGATGCCAGAATCACTGCTTCATGGATTGTTAAATTCTTTTCTTCTAACATCTGGTAAATTTCCGGAGTAATACCTTCCTGAAAAGCCCCAAGGAAAGTATTTATAAAATCTGTTGTCGAAATTTCTCGATCAATTAAGTACTCACCCGGAATTAAAAATCCCTCCAAATCATCATAAAACTGGAAACCATCGATCACCCACTCTGGAGAGGGACTGTGAACCAAAGCAAGAAATTCTTCAGGATTGATGTTTAACCCTGATTGAGGCAAAATAGTGGCGATTTCCTCTACTCGCCAGCCAGGTAGAATATTAAACCTCACCTTATCTGGTACGAGACTAGTTATTTTTTCAGCGATTTCAATGCCATTCATGTCAGGTTCAATCCGAAAATATCCAGATTGAATTTTTCGATCGTAACCTTTGTAGATTAAGAAGTCTTCAAAAATTTGTTGGTCTGTTATCAATTCAGTAGATTTTAACCTGTATGAGATTTGACCAACAGATTCCCCAGGGACAATCTCAAAGAAGTAATTTTCAGTAAGATCATTTTGGTCCAATAAAAGTTTGTCACCAGAAAGATACAATTTTGATGTATATAGAATCTTTTTGGTAAAACCTAAGGTTGTTTCTGGAGGTCCATATAAATTTTTTACCTCGGTTTGTAAATTTATAAAAACGAAAACAATGGTAACAACCAATGCGAAAAAAACCACTAAGAACAGAAAAGTAATACAACTTTGGAGTTTAGTTTTCTTTGATTTATTCATCAAGACTCCGAATTTTTGTGATCAGAATTTGATTCGCTTAAGGTTGAATCAAGATAAGACTGCAGGATCACGGTTGCTGCCAGGTCGTCCATATGGGTGTGAAGTTTCTTTCTATTTGCCCGAATTTCACGTCTGGCATCTTGAGCTATTTTTGTGCTTTCATACTCATCCCAGAGTATCACTGGAATGTCTGTAATACTTTGGATTACCTCAGCTAATCTTGCAGATTTTCTACCCGAGGGATTTGGCGTTCCATCATCATAGTATGCTTGACCAACGATAATCTTCGTAACCAAATTTTCAACCGCAATTGCAACAATAGCTTGCGCATCCTTTTCCCTTTGGATATGTTTGAGAACCGTCAAGGGATTTGCAATAGTACCGGTCAGGTCACTAATTGCCAAACCTATTCTTTTTTCACCGGAATCCACAGCTAAAACTCTTTTCAATTCATTATTCATCGATCACCAAATTAATTCTAAATGGTAAAAATGGTAAATAGTCCCAAAATGTAGGGGTAGTTGTTATCGTTGGAGTAAATTTTAGACCATATTTTTCTACCAATAAACTTATAGCATCTTGTCGTCTCTTCCCGGCAATTTGTTGAAGAATTTCATCTTTAGAAATTTCTGTATAAAGCAATTGCTCTGCGCGAAGATCAAAATTGAGTGTGTTGTTTGAAAACGCAATAGAAAGATCTTCTATCTCAAAATTTGTGGAACCGGTAACCGGTGAAAATTCTGATTCTTTTTCTGAATCCAAAACCAGGTTAGAGAGATAAATCAAATCCTCATTTTTAATCATCCAGGCTGAAAATTTCGCTTCTAGATATAGGGAATACCGTTCAGCAGGATCTCCAACCTCCGGAAATCTAATTTCCTCTATGACTTCAACAAATTCAATGCTAATCCCAGGAATAAAATAATCAACCGAAAATTCTTTAATAATTTTTTCTTTGGCGTTTTCCTCCAGTATTTCTAACAATTCTTCTTTTGTAGATTCATAATCACTTTCTGTTGGAGAAAAAGTTTTTATATCGACACCGCCCGTAATTGGGTCAGGATTCGAGACTTCAAGATTGGCACCAAAATCTCCTTCGACAATAGAAATACTCATTGCAGCGGCATTCCCATTGGTTCCACCAATCAAGCTTTTGATCTCTGTTGTTATAACTGCATCCACTCTGGGGGGTAAAGTTATTTGGTTTAAAGTTTCAAAGCGTTTCTGAGGCTCACTATCAGTTCGTACGATCGTTCCCGCTGGAACAATCACTCTTTGATCGGTAAGGTTTCGAAACACAACTTCGCCTACCGCTTCTTTATCCGGTATGCGAATAGTACCACTACTCACTCCTTGTAATTCGCCTTCTACAAGAACATCAGAAATACTAACAGGAACTGCACCGGTAATGTTAACTTGTCGGATAGAAGGATCGGCTCTTACTGGTATGGTTGCAGTTTGCGGGTCAGTCTCAGGTTCTAATAAAATCGTAGCGGATGGAATTAAGAAAATGATCAATGAGATGAATGAGGCAACGCCTATCAAAAATATTACCCACCGAAAAATTATAGACGATTGCTTTGATGAGTTATTTGATTCTTCAAGAAATTTATTAATAATTTTCTTATTTTCATCTTTAGCAAACTTATCTAGTTGAGCAATAATTTTCGGTTTTCTCCATGGTTTTTTTTGAGATTCAGGAATACTTCGAAAGGTAGAAATTCCATATTCTTTGAATAATCTAACCACGGCTGGATCGTCTAAAACAACAGCAATTTGAACATCCAGATAATAAGCAAATCTTAGGATCACAAGATAATCAAGTGGTTGAAGGTCAAGAAAACCATTATTTGGCCACACAAGCAGAACTCGCTGGGTAGGGCTGTTGTTTATTTTTTCTTTGATCGAAGATACATTTTCATGATCTTCCAGTTGAATAATCGTTGTGTTTCTCATTATGTAATGATTATAAATGAACTAAACAAATTTCTGACCAGAAGATGAGTTAAGGGTTCTGGCAGTCAAAATAATCCGTAATTATACATAAACCATCCAAGGATTAATAGTGGACTATAATAAACCTAAGCATTTACAAAATGGAGAGATAATGCCGAAGTTCTTAATTATTGTTTTTTCGTTAACGATCATGGTTGGTCTGGTTGGGTGCAACCTGCCTGTTTCAACCAATTCTGACTCTAATAACCTGGCAACCCAGGTAGCAGGTCTGTTAACGTCCACCCCATTGGCTCAATCTTCTCCTTCCGATGCTCCATCATCTGAAGATCCAGTTGAGACTGAAGAGCAAAATCTTTTTACGGAAACCCCACAAGTAACAGATACTATCGAAGCAACCACAGAATCAACAACGATCCCTCCCAACTTACCCTTAGATCTGCCAGAAGGAACACCTGCTTGGAGTGATCCCTTCGAAAACGGTACACAGTTTGGAATAAATGATGAGGGATACGATGATGACCAAACAAAAATACTCATCTCTGATGGGGCAATGGTACTAACATCCATCACTAGTTCCGGTTGGCGTGGATGGCGCTTAACCAGCCAAAAACCTTCTTCTTATTATTTGGAAGCTGATTTTTCAACCGAAGAGTGTAGTGGTAGTGATCAATACGGACTGGTTGTACAATCACCGGATTATGCAAGTGGGTTTGGCTATTATTTTGGGTTAACATGCGATGGGCGTTATGCATTCCAAAAATGGGAAGAAAGTGGCCTCTACAACTTACAAGGTTGGGAAACAGATTCAAATATTAATGCAGGATCAAATCAAAACAATTCAATTGGAATTTTAAAATCAGGTGACCAATACAATTTATATGTCAATAATGTAAAAATAATCGAAATAGAAGACAAAAAATACTCATCTCCAGGTTATTTTGGCCCCTTCATTGCTGGCGTAAACACTGCAAATTTCACAATAAAATTGACCAATATTGCATATTGGAACATTCCATAAAAAAGGTAAGCTAAATGAACACCAGATCGAGTTTTCAGTATGTCACCAGGCAACAAGTAATTGAATACGCAAGGAACAAAATTCAGGAACAGCCAGTTTATTTAGACACTGAAACAACAGGTTTAGAATTTGATGATGAAATTATTGAGTTAGCAATTGTTAATTCAGATGGTAAAGTAATATTTGATTCATTTATAAAACCTCAAAAACCCATTCCGTTATCAGCCACTGCGATCAACCATATTACCAATGAAATGGTACAAAACTCTCCTTCTTTACCGCAGGTATGGTCGCAAATAAAACACTACCTATCGAATCACCCCATTGGTATGTATAATGCTGAATTTGATATCAGAATGATTGTACAATCATTAAAAATTAATCAAATTCCAGATGATTCAAAATTTAATGCCTTTGACATTATGAAAGTCTATTCCGATTTTATGGGTTCGGATAGAAGGTTTAGGTTGGAACAAGCGGGCAGAAACCTCGGCATCAAGATTCCAAATTCACACCGGGCTGCGGATGACACTTTGTTAACTCGCGCCGTTTTTCATTCCATCGCTGGTGTTCAATACTAAAAAGACAGATAAGCTTTTTACTGAATTGATTTCAGTTTTTATTGATAAAAAATAGAGAATAAACTATTTTGAAAATTAAAATTAACCGATTGCAATCGTTTGCACATATTGGATCACTTATACCTTTCGTCGTCCTTGTCATTGACGCATTTAACAATAATTTGACTGTCAATCTTATTCAGTAAATTACTCAACGCACTGGAAGATCAGCGATTATCTGGTTAATATTGACCCTTTCCTGTACACCACTAAATATTATCTTTGGGTTAAAACCGTTTGTTCAATTACGGAGCCCTTAAAGTTATTGATTCGTTCGCGATCTTTGTAACGATTACTATTGTAATTTTGCAGGTTATAAGACTACCCTTTAACCATAGATATTTTGTTAAACATCAACCGGCTTGGGCACCTAATGTTAATCAATTCCTCACAGGTAGAAAGAAAAAATACCATCCAGATAAAAACCAAAAAAATAATTGTCTTTTTTTCTTTGTTCATGATTTAAAAATTCTGTTTTTTTGGTATAGAATTCTTGTATATCTTTAGATCAATTGAATTGAGCATTAATAAATGGATTTCTCAACCTCTCAGAAAAAAATTGCAAAAACGGCATCAATAAACAACGTTTTTTTATCAGGTTATTCAGATTGTGGAAAAACCACAACTGGAAAAGTGTTTATTTCCGAATTATTAAATAAAAATGTTCCAGGTAATAAAATTTTATTATTAGTCGCACAACGATCATTAGGGGTAACTTACCTGGACTTCCTTGACTCGCTCAATAATTACAATGGGACTCTTCCAGCAGTTCAAACAATCAGTGGTTTAAGTCAGAAAATAATTAAGTTATTCTGGCCAATTATTGCTCCTCATTTTGGATTCTCTGAAATAAGTCAATCCCCAATTTTTTTAAACATTGAAGCCTCCCAATATTTTATGGCCAAAGTTTGCGAACCATTTTTTGAAAAAAATTATTTTTCAACTATAAAATCGGAAAAGCCAAGAATTCTATCCCAAATTTTGGACAATTTGAACAAAGCCTCCGTAATAGGTTTTTCCTTTACCGATATAGGACCAAAGTTAAAGAATGCCTGGAACAAAGATGTAAAACATTTAGCAGCATATGATGAAGCACAGGAATGTGCTATTGCATTCAGAGAGTATTGTTTGAAGAATAATCTCCTGGATTTTTCGTTACAGATGGAAGTGTTTTTCAAATCGATCCAAGAATCCTTTTTAATTAAAGAATATTTATTCAATTCGTATGATTATTGTTTGTATGACAACTGTGAAGAGGATACCCCATTAGCTCACGACCTGATGCTTGAGTGGTTACCCAAATTCAAAGGATCACTCATCATTTATGATGAAAATGCAGGCTATCGATCATTTTTAGGAGCGGATCCGATTAGTGCGTTGAGGTTAAAAGAAAGTTGTGCCAATACTTTCGAATTAAACACTCCTTACAATTCAACTGTTGAAATTCAAAACCTCATTTCTCTTTTTCAAAAAGCAATTCATCGACAGACCTTACCTGATCCTAAAAAAAATGCTTTATCACCGCTCACTTTCCAACATCACAAATTCTATCCAGATATGATTGAAGGGGTTATTGATCAAATCTCATCTTTGGTAAACAATGGCGTTGAACCTGGAAACATAACGATTCTTTCTCCATTTGTCAGCAATTCAATGCGTTTTCAGATCCAACAACGACTTTCTGAAAGAAAAATTAGTCTGATCTCACACCGGCCATCCCGTAGCCTGCAAGAAGAAACCATTACTCATGGATTAATTACCTGGGTAAAAATTGCTTACCCGGAATGGAAACTACCAGTTTCAATTTATCAATTCCGCACAGCGCTGAATCACACATTGGGAAATATGGACCCCATTCGAGCGGATGTCCTTGCTCGAATGGTTGTATCGAAAAGTAATTCGATGTCCATAAGACCAATCGATGACATGCGACTTGAAACTATGGAACGAATTTCCCTCCAGGCAAGTATTCAATATAAACAAATCAGAAATGGATGTTTTTTTGGGCCGCTTCTTCGGTGAGGTTATTTCACAACCAGGATTTGGTTTCCATAACAATTTCGAGGCAGCTGAAATTACCGGTAAGTTAATTGAATCCATGCAAAATTTTAGAAAAAACACCGCAAATCATTTTAATCAAACAGATAGTCATTGGGCGTTGGACTACATAACAATGCTGGAGAATGGATTAATTTCGGCTCTCTATTTGCAAAACTGGGATTTGCCCCCTATGGATTCAGTATTTCTTGCTCCTGCGCATACATTCTTGATGCAAAACAGATCAGTGAAATATCAATTCTGGTTAGACATAGGAAATATGGGCTGGTGGCAACGTTTAATGCAGCCACTAACCCAGCCATATGTTTTATCCAGAAACTGGCGAGAAGGTGCAAAATGGACAGATATTCATGAATATGAAAACAATCAACTGAACATGGAAAAAGTGATTTCTGGTCTTTTGCGACGCTGTTCAGTCCAAATATCTCTCCACACAGCAGGTTACAACGAAAGTGGAGATGAACAAGCAGGTCCATTATTAAAAGCGACACAAAAGTTGTTAAGAATGTATCACCATAAATTTGGATTAGTAAATGTTTAAACCGCGACCAAAACAACTTGAAATACTACAATATAAGCAAGGGAAAATGGGAATTTCTGCTGTTCCAGGCAGTGGAAAAACACAGACATTGTCCTATTTAGCTGCAAATTTATTATTCGAAGGTTTGATCGACGATGACCAGGAAATACTGATTGTAACGCTGGTGAATTCGGCGGTTAATAATTTTTCAAATAGAATATCTGGTTTCATGGAATCGTTCGGTTTATTGCCAGGTGTTGGATACCGCGTTCGTACTCTACATGGTTTGGCTCATGACATTGTTCGTCAAAGACCGGATCTGGTTGGATTAAGTAACGAATTCACTATACTAGATGAACGGGAAACACAACAGATATTAGAAAACTCTGTTGAAAGCTGGATGAAACTTAATCCTGAATTTGTGAATATGTGGGGAAACAATGCTTATTCAACCAATCCCACGACAAAACAAAATCAGGATTGGTCAAAAGCATTATCTTCTGTTGCCAATAATTTCATCAAAACAGCCAAAGACTTACAGTTCTCTCCGGTAGATATTCAAACCAGTTTGGAAAAATTACAGATAAACGATCCTTTACTTTCATTCGGTTTGGATATCTTCGAAAATTATCAGAGAGCATTAAACTATCGTTCTGCAGTTGATTTTGAAGACCTCATTCGACTGGCCTTATTAGCATTACAAATTGATGATGACTACTTGAATCGATTGCGGTATCAATTCCCTTTTATCTTAGAGGATGAAGCACAGGATNNAACTCTTGTCGGAGATAACGGGAATTGGGTGCGTGTGGGAGACCCCAACCAGGCAATATTTGAATCTTTTACAACTGCCAGCCCGGAATTTCTTAAAAGCTTTTTAAGACGTCCTGACGTAGTTCCAAAAACGTTACCAAACTCCGGTAGGTCTACACTTTCTATTATCAATCTTGCTAATGAATTAATTCGCTGGACTATGCAAGATCATCCAATAATCGAATTAAGAAAATCATTAACCACACCTTATATTGAACCCACACCAAAATATGATCCCCAACCAAATCCTGAGGATGATCCATCTACGGTATTTATCTACAACAAGCCTTTATCATCGGATCAAGAAATACGAAATCTCGTTATTTCATTAAAAAAGTGGCTACCCGAAAATCAAGATAAAACTGTAGCGGTTCTGGTTCCACGCAACTTTCGCGGAGCAAAAATTGTCGAGGTTCTCCAAAAAGAAAAGATTCCGTTTGTAGAAGTATTACAAACAAGCCTATCTACACGAAACACCGCAGCTGTACTCGCTTCTATCTTAAATTTCTTAGAAAATCCTAACCAGGCAACCCGCCTTGTCAGAGTCTATGAAGTTTTAGAACCCATTTTATTTTCAGGCACAAAGACTACCAAAGAAAGTGTTTCAAGGTTACTCCGATCATGTTCTTATACTGAAGAATTTCTTTTTCCCTTTCCTGGAAATGATTGGTTGCAGAAATTGCAATTACAAGACACCTCAATAGAAGAAAATATTTTCAAACAATTGGCTGTCCTACAAAATTATTTATCCAGATGGCTGAATGCGGCAGATTTACCCATTCACCAAATCATAATTACCATTAGCCAGGAAATCTTTTCAAAACCTTCTGATTTAGCCTTAGCGCACAAATTAGCGCTTGTACTTGAACAACTTGGAAAAAACAACCCGGACTGGTTGTTGCCACAGTTTGCCTATGAATTAAATCAAATTGCAACCAATAGACGTAAAATTCAAGGTTTCTCAGATGAAGAATCAGGTTTCAACCCCGATTTACACAAAGGAAAAGTAGTAATAACGACCTACCATAAAGCAAAAGGATTGGAATGGGATCGGGTTTATTTATTATCGGTTAATGATTATGATTTTCCTTCAGCTACGATTGGAGATCAATTCATTGCTGAAAAGTATGTTTACAAAGATGATTTAAACCTCGATGCAGAAATAATTGCGAAGCTAAAAGCACTAGCCGCGGAAGATATCCCTGAGTTATTCATGGATTTTGGTGTTGCTACTGAAAAAGCACGTATTGAATACGCAGCAGAAAGAATTCGATTATTCTTTGTGGGTATTACCAGAGCGAAAAGTGAATTAATCATCCTATGGAATACTGGTGATACGCATTATAAAAATAAAAAATCAGCGAATCCAGCTTTACCTTTTTTGGCGTTGAATGCTTATTGGGAGAGTAAAAGTGAAAATTAATTATTCTCAAAGTAATTTACAAACATTCTTAACATGTCCACGAAAATTTGAATTGAAATATATTCTTAAACGGATTTGGCCAGCCATTCAATCCGAACCCGTATTGCAATTGGAAGAACATATTCAAAATGGCAAACAATTCCACTTAATGGCACAACAATACTTTTCTGGGTTAAACCCTGAACAGATTTCTCTCCAAACCGAAAATCAAACCTTATTAACTTGGTGGAAAAACTTTCTGAATTTTTCTAACCAATTTTCATCTATGAAATGCAAACCTGAGGTTTATATTTCTGCTGATCTCGAGGGAAAAAGACTGGTTGGAATTTTTGATTTGCTGGCATATTCTTCACCAGGCAAATTCATAATTATTGACTGGAAAACAAATAATAAAAAAGCTGACAAAAAGACATTGCGGCAACAAATTCAAACGCGTTTATACCCCTTCCTATTAACACTTTCCGGTGCACAATGGAACAACAATCAATCCATCTTGCCATCCCAAATAGAAATGGTTTATTGGTTTGCAAATGAGCCAGAAAATATTGATTCATTTTCTTACTCTGAAAAACAATTTCGAGAAGATAAAGAATTCTTTATTAACCTCATTGATACTATCGAAAACAAGTCACCAGGTGAATTTGAACTAACCGAAAAGGAAAAATTTTGTAAATTTTGCCAATTTCGCTCATTGTGTAATCGTGGTGTCAGTCCGGGCAATTTGGATGATGAAATTTTTGAATTGGATTATTTCGTAGAAGAGATTTCAGAAATTGATATTGACCAAATTGGAGAAATTTTATTCTAATGATTACAACCAAATGGGTTAATAAAATTCTGTTGCCAGTAGCAGAGGAAATAAAAAACAATTTTCCAAATCCCTGGATACAACAATTATTAGCACGAAATAACATCAATACGTTAAACGAAGCTAAAAAATTTCTCGATCCGGATTATTACATTCCGAGTCCCCCATCTGAGATACCTGACCTAAAAGTTGCAGCTCAACGATTGATAGATGCAATTAATCAAAAGCAAAAAATTGGTATCTGGGGTGATTTTGATGTTGATGGACAAACCTCAACAACAGTACTGTATCAAGGACTCTCAAAATTAGGTGCGGATGTAATTTATTACATTCCAATTAGAGCAAAAGAATCACACGGAATCAATTTAACTTCTTTAATTGAATTTCTAAAAAATGATATTTTAGTTTTGTTAACTTGTGACACGGGTATCAGTGAAATTGAATCCGTGGAATACGCAATAAAACAAGGTGTTGATGTACTAATCACCGATCACCACACACTCCCTGATGTTCTTCCGGACGCAATGGCAAAAGTAAACCCTCAAAGATTGCCCGAAAATCATCCACTAAGGAACTTATCAGGTGTAGGTGTAGCTTTCAAATTGATAGAATATCTCTATCAGCAATTTAATCTTGAAGATCAAACAGAAGAATTACTGGATCTGGTTGCTTTGGGAACCGTGGCGGATGTTGCAATCCTTACTGCTGATAACCGCTACCTCGTCCAAAAAGGATTGAAAAAACTACAAGAACCAAAAAGGTTAGGTTTGCAGGAAATATACAAAAATAAAAATTTTCGAAATGGCCAGATAAATGAAATGCACATCGGGTTCTATCTGGCCCCACTCTTAAATGCCTTAGGTAGATTGTCTGATGCAAATCCAATCGTCGAATTTCTAACTACAAACAACTTGCAGAAAGCTCAAGTCTTCGCGGGGCAATTAGAGAATCTCAATGAAAAAAGAAAATTAATTACCGACCAAATCACAGACGCAGTGTTATCCCAACTTGAACTTAATCAGACATTGTTGAATGAACCTTCAATCATCATGCATCACCCGGATTGGGAACCTGGTGTATTAGGAATTGTTGCCAACCGATTGGTAGAAAAATTCCACAAACCAACCATTTTATTGACAGGTGATGAAGTAAGGGGGTTTTTTGGTTCTGCACGATCCATCGATAAATTAAACATTATTGAAACAATCAGAAAAAATGGTTCCTTTTTAAATCACTTTGGTGGTCATGCGATGGCTGCCGGTTTATCAATGAAAGCTGAAAATTATCAACCTTTCAAAATCAACTTCAATAAAACAATCGTCAAATCAATTGGTGATTCAATCCTTGAAAAAGAATTAATAATTGATGGGTTTATTAATTTTGATGTGATCGATTTATCATTTGTGAAAGAAATTGAAGCTTTTGCACCTTTCGGCGCTGGAAATCCTGCACCAATCTTCGCCAGTAAAAATGTTGTGATTGATAAATTACAAAAAATTGGAAAAAAATCAGAGCACTTAAAAATTAAAGCGTTAGATGCGTTTGATAACATTCAAGAATTGATCTGGTGGCGTGCAAATATTGAAGATATTCCAGAAGAAAAAATTGACATCGCGTTCACACTTCAAAGTTCAAATTACAAAGGTCAGGATTCTGTACAGATTCAAATTGTGGAAATAAAACCTGGAGAAGAGGCAATTTCTGAAATTCAGGCTACAACCGAAAGAATCAGGATTATTGATTTCCGCCTGGAACCTCCGCAAGATTCCGAATGGATAAATAAATTTTCTGAATTTGTCTGGTTTGAAGAAGGATTGATCAAGAATTTTCCAAATAGCATTAATCGACAAACAATAAAACCATCCGAAACACTTATATTACATACAATTCCACCCAACCTAAGTGAACTTAAGAAAATCCTATTCACGGTACGACCTAAAAATCTGATTCTTTTTGGAAACTCACCCTTTCCACTTTCGATCAACCAATCCATCAAGAATGTTGTAGGAATGTTGAAGTTTATTGCAAAGCAAAAAAATGGGTTATTCCATCCTGTTGAATTAGCAATTGCAACGGGACATCGTCTTGTAACCATAGAATCCATATGTCGGTACCTGCACGTTGCAGGACAAATAACTTTGACAGAACATCCAGATACGCAATGGTTAGTAGCATTAGGTGGGACGAGAAATTCTGAGAAGGTGGAACTTTACAAAAATAATGTCGAGTGGTTTTATCGGGAAACAATCGCTTTTCACAAATGGTATTTAAATCTTGACGTTAATCAATTTAAGGATTCAGTATTAAGCACTAAGTAATTACATTCTGTTATATCAAAAAACAGGATCTGTCTAGTTTTTTTTGAAATGAATTTTCTCAATAGCTAGTTCTATGATCGTCTTAAACATTAATTCTTCCTGTGTCATTGCTATNNGGACTCTATCATTTTGCTCTTACACATAGAGAAAAAAGTCCTTTACGCTATAAAAATCTCGTGTTATAATCTGCATTCGCCCATGAGGGCGATCAATTATTAATACGCAAATTTAACCATTAAGTAAGGAATGAAGACAATGGATCAAATCTTAAAATCATTAGAAGCACCCGTCAACCCTAATATTCCCGATTTGCGACCTGGCGATGTAGTGAATGTACACGTCAAAATCAAGGAAGGTGCCCGGGAACGTATTCAGGTTTTCAAAGGAACCGTTATTTATAAACACAATAATGGAACGAACTCAACTTTCACAGTACGAAGAGTAGCCAGCAACGGTATCGGTGTTGAAAGAACATTCTTAACCCGTTCTCCTCGCATAGAAAAAGTCGAAGTCGAGCGACACAGTAGAGTTCGTCGAGCAAAATTGTATTTCTTGAGAAAACGAACAGGCAAGAGCGCACGTCTAAAACAAAAATTCAATTAGCCGTCTCAATTTATGATAACATTAAGGTGCAATCCTAAGGTTGCACCTTTTTTATGTATCACAAATCAGGAGAAAAAATGCAACCCGTCATTGGAATCACAGCTGGTAGAGAAAAAAGTGATACAAACTTTCAAAAAACATGTCTGATCGAGAAATATTCAGAAGCTATTTTACAATCTGGAGGCATACCCTTAATCATTCCAACTTGCACACCTTCTGAAGTAATTTTTTACATTCTACAAAAAATTGACGGCTTACTTCTTACAGGCGGTGGAGATATTGAAACTAAGAGATTCAATGGTGAATTTCATCCAAAGGTATATGGAGTAGATGAGAAAAGAGATCAACTTGAAATCGATTTGGTTCTGGCGGCTGTGGATCAAAAGATACCCACTCTGGGAATTTGTCGGGGAATTCAGGTGATAAATGTTGCATTAGGGGGGGATTTATACACCGATATTGCTGATCAGCAACCAGATGCCTCGCGCCATGATTGGTTTCCAGGTTACCCGCGAGACTTGCTCACACACACCGTCGAAATTAAAGAAGCATCATTGATAAACCGCATCACCAAACAACAACAGCTGGAAGTAAATTCACTCCATCATCAAGCAATTAGAAATTTGGCTGGGAACCTAATTGCTATAGCTTTTTCCCCTGATGGGATTGTTGAAGCAGTCGAAATGAAAAATCATCCTTTTTTTCTGGGTTTACAATGGCATCCAGAATGGATATATTCTCTACCATCAACACAATTGATATTCAAGGCTTTCATAAATGCAGCAAATTTCTATGAATAAAATAACCCTTCCCTTAAAAAATGCTATTGGCATTTTTGACTCCGGTGTCGGAGGTTTATCTGTATTTAAAGAAGTAAGAAAAAAATTACCACATTATCCGATTATATATTTCGCAGATCAGTTTCATGTCCCATATGGACCTCGAAAACTGGAGGAAGTATTTTCATTATCTGCTGTCATTACAAATTTTTTATTTGATTTCGGTGCAGAAATCATCGTTATCGCGTGTAACACTGCTTCTGCAGCTGCGTTATACCCTCTTCGTGAATTACATCCTCTCAAACCTTTTGTTGGAATGGAACCAGCCGTAAAACCAGCGGTCGAAAAAACACACACTGGAAGTGTAGGTGTACTCGCTACACCAGCAACATTCCAAGGTAAATTGTACAATTCCGTTGTTGAAAGATTTGCTAAAAATGTGAAGATTTATCAGAACACATGTAAAGGTTTGGTGCAGGAGATTGAACAAGGCAATTTAGATGGGATATCAACAAGAAAAATTTTAAGTGATGCTTTGAAACCAATGTTAGAAAAGGGAATCGACACGGTAGTACTGGGTTGTACACATTATCCTTTTGTTATTCCTGCCATTGAGGATTTTGTTGGACCAAACGTTACAGTCATTGACCCATCGCCAGCAATTGCCATTCAAACATTACGGAAAATTAAAGAATGCAACATCTTAAATGAATCAAATGAAACTGGAAAATCATTATTAATCACTACAGGTTCCCTTAAGAAATTTCAAATCTTCATCGATCAAGTTGATTTAAATTTGGACAACGTTGAAATAAAGAAAGCAATTTGGTCTGAGGATAAACGTCAAATAAACTTCATACAAGATTAAAGGTAAAAAAGGTGTTTTGATATACTTCTTAAATATAATAAAAAAAGGAATGAATAATGGATATTGATCTAAACCCTTGTATAAAAATCACAATCGATGCAATTGGCAAACCAGGTCAGAGAACTTTCTTTTTACAAGGCGAGACTGAATCTGAAACAATTACACTTTTATTTGAGAAAATTCAAGTACAGTCACTCGTAGTTGCATTATTAAAGTTTTTTGAAAATTTACATCAAAAATACCCGGATTTAACTCCTGAAAATGGTGAATTTGTTGAAGAAAACATGAAAATTTCACCACCTGTTGACCCATTATTTCGAGTTGGCGAGTTAAATCTTACCTATGAAAGTGCTGTTGACAAAGTTTGTTTAATCACAAAAGAAATATTATTTACGCAAGATGATCCAAATTTTCAAAATTCATCCTTTCAGGAAGGTAGAACCGTCAATTTTTGGTGCAGCAGAGATCAAATTAGTCAGTTGGCAAATTGGTGTGTGATCTTGCTCCAACAAGGCAGACCCATTTGTCCTCTGTGCAATGAACCAATAGGACCTGAAGGACACTTATGTCCTAAGAAAAATGGTCACAATAAACATTAATTTGGACAACCAGGAAATCAAAAATATCATTGACGTTTTGCAAAATGGATCGATAACTCTTTCCGGTCAAGCTATTCGTGGCTCTAATTCTACCTTTTTGTGTGATGTCATCCTAGACAACCAACAAATAAGAGCAATTTATAAACCAACCAAAGGAGAAAGACCTCTCTGGGATTTTCCTGACTACACACTAGCTCACAGAGAAGTTGCAGCATTTATAGTATCACTTATCCTGGGTTGGAAGTTTGTTCCTCCAACTGTTTTTCGCACCAAACCAGCTGTGTTTGGTAACGGATCTTTACAATACTTTGTTGAGCACGATCCGAACTTGCATTACTTAAATGCTCCAATCATTGAAAAAACAGCCATGATGAAGGTCGTTGTGTTCGATTTACTGATTAATAATGCTGACAGAAAATCCGGACACATAATATTTGATCATACAAACAAAGCCTGGCTAATTGACCATGGCTTGTGTTTTAACGAAGAAAATAAATACAGAACTGTTATTTGGGATTATGCAGGACAAAAATTTCCTGAAGAAATAAAAACAGATATACAAAATTTTGTTCAGGTATTAGAATTAAATAAGTTGCGAATGGTAAGAAAATTAAAAATGTTAATATCAGAACAAGAATTCTTCACTATAATTCAAAGAGGTAAAGAATTATTAACTTTAGAAGTTTTTCCTTTTCCTGAGCCAAATCGTCGATCTTATCCATGGCCACCAATTTAAAAGAAGGAGTAAAAATGCGTCAAATATCTGTAGCTATTATGGGTTTTGGTAATGTGGGGCAAGCTTTTGCCAGCCTATTATTAAAAAAACAAGCTGAAATTAAAAAGCAGTATGATCTTGAAATCATCATGACCGGTATCTATACGAAGAATCATGGTAGTGCAATAAATTCTGGTGGCGTGAATCTTTTCCGTGCTTTAGAGTATGTACAACAGGGAACTGATTTATCCAATTTATCTGAAGGCAATCGATCACCCTCAGCTCAGGAATTTATTAATGATAGTTCAGCTGAAATAATAATTGAATGTACTCCTTTAAATCCTTATGATGGCCAACCTGCCCTATCTTACAACAAAACGGCTCTTAATCGCGGAAAACACGTCATAACAGCTAATAAGGGGCCAGTTGTCTACGGATATCATGAATTATCAGAAATCGCAGTAGATCATAAAAAGGGTTTTTATTTTGAATCTGCTGTGATGGATGGAGCACCCATATTTTCATTATTCAGAGAGACATTACCACTAATAGAATTAAAGGGATTCACTGGCATTCTAAATTCCTGCACCAATTATTTGTTGGATTTGATGAATGAAGGTTACTCATTAGAAGAGGCCACAGAGCAAGCCAAAAAAATCGGAATTACTGAAACGGACCCCAGCGCAGATATTGATGGATGGGATGCTGCCATAAAAGTTTCTGCATTAGCTACGGTTATTATGGGAATTCCCCTGACGCCACACCAGGTTCAAAGACAAGGTATTCGTGACATTAAAAAAGAAATGATCAATGATTCATTGGAAAAAGGCGAAAAATGGAAACTGGTCTGTACAGCAAAACGACAAGGAAATAGAATAATTGAAGCAAGTGTTCAACCGATGACCGTGAAAAATGATTCCCCTCTCTATCAGATCTCAGGAACAAGTTCATTTATTGAATTTGAAACTGATTTTCTCCCAGGTTTAGGTATTTTGGAAAGAGACCCTGGCCCTCTCACAACCGCATATGGAATATTTGCAGACCTGATGAGTCTTTACAAAAAATTCTACGCATTTTGATAACTTTTTTTTATTTTTCACCAAGACATTTGCATTTGAAGAGGTCGGAACTTTTCAGGATATTACAAAAACATTTCCAATGGGTAAAAATGAAATAGATGAATTTCATTATTTTTCCTAGAAAAATCATTCAAATTTCGAGATTGGAGATTCCTTATTTCACCAACGCTGGCATTTAGGTCCTGAAAAAAATTCTTGTTCCTCATCTATTTACTTGAGAGAGCAAGTTTTCAACAGAAATCTATTCTCCGTTCTACAAGCCGATGAGGAATTTGCTTATTCTTATTTGATTAATACCGGAAAAATAATTGGAAAATATAACGTATTACCTGAATACGCCATAAAATACAACTATTGATAGAAAATTAATCCGTCTCGATTGATTCCTTTAGAATCTCATGTTCTTCACTGACGTTTTTCCAACGTACGATCAAGCTTACAACATAACCAATGATTGAACCAAAAATTACTACATATCCTGCAATAAAATAGTTTACTGTGTTAAGCGTAGATTCCATCTTCTCTCCTTTTTCTAATCCTGAATTCTATACTTTAATTCTTCAACCTGGTTTGCGAGCTTACCTAAACGTATACGATGCCAAACCAAATCGACAAAAAGGATAGAAAACACAGCAATACTAACCATTAATGTATTAAACATCGATGATGTCATATCAAACGACCCAACTGCAGTAGGATCTGATCCCGCAATCACCACAGGGTGAATCGTACGGAATATTCTTATTGAGAAAAATGTTAATGGAACACTCAGGAAACCCACAATTGCATAAACTGCTCCAAACCTTGCTCTGCGTTCTGGGTCTTCAATGCCCTGTCTCAACATCAGGTAGGCAATATATATCAATTCCATAATCGTTGCAGTCGTCAATCTTGGGTCCCAGGTCCACCAGGTATTCCAAATTGGCCTGGCCCAAATCGACCCGGTCACAATAGTAATAAAAATAAAAATAATACCAATTTCAACTGCTGCTATTCCAATATAATCCCATTGCTTGTTTTTCTTAACCAAGTATAAGACTCCGGCGACTGCTGCAAACAGAAACGAAAGCATACCTACCCAACCGGTTGCAACATGGAAATAGAACACCTTCTGAACAGCACCCATCACCCTTTCAACCGGTGCATAAAGAAAGACCATTGCAGTCGCTCCCAACACCGAAATAATAGTTACAATATCTAAAATTTTTAATGCAGTTGGTTTCTTCATCTATCCTCCAAAATTATTCTTCTACAACAAAATCAAACACCATAAAGGAAACTGATGTGAAAATTACATCATACGCAATCAACAAATTTATCCAGGTTTGAATATCTGAAAATGGAAACCCATTCAAAATTCCTGCAGATGCTTTTACTGCTGCTATCAGTACGGGTAAAATTACAGGGAACAAGAGGATGGGCAACAATAACTCACGGGTTCTTGCTTGCACAGACATGCTTGCTAACAATGTCCCGATAGCAATATATCCTTCAGAACCAAGAATAATTATCAATAATAATCCTGGTGATAAAATATTAGTATTGTATAAAATGCTATAAATTGGCAAAACAATAATCGCAACAATCAACATGAAAATCCAGTTTGCCAGACTCTTTCCAAAATATATGGCAGTCCTATCCACCGGTGCTAATAACAAACCATCCAGGCAACCCCTGTCCTTTTCTACTGCCATAGAACGGTTCAAACCTAAATTTCCTGCAAATAGAATAGTGACCCAAATAATACCTGCAGTGAGAGAAGAACGAGTCTTTGGATCTAACTCCAATGCGAAATTAAAAACAAAAATTACCAACAGTGCAAATACCAACATTGCACTAATTAATTCCTTACCTCTTAATTCGGAGACTAAATCCTTCCAAACCACTGCAAACATGGCTTTAAAAAATGAGGTCTTAGTTTCCACGCTTATTCCCCTCGTTTGCTTCAATTTCACGAACAATTGATTGGTAATATTCCAGCAAGCCATGCTCCGGAAGATCATTGGCATTTTTTGTTGAATGAATTTTTCCCTTATAAAGCACGTCAAACCGAGTAGCCAGGTCTGCAACTCGCGGAAAATCGTGCGAAGTCATTACAATTGTTCGACCACTCTGTGCTACCTGCTGCAACAATTTATCCAGCATATTCGCCGCATCCTGATCTAAACCGGTATGTGGCTCGTCCAAAAGGAGAACTTCTGGATCATGTAAGATTGCACGCCCTATTGCCAGTCGTTGTTGCATACCTCTTGAAAAAGTGCGTACTAAATCATTTCTTCGAGTTTTTAAGCCTACCAGGGACAGGATTTCTTCAACGCGTAATTTATAGGACGTCATGCCATACAGGCGACTGAAGAAGTGTAAATTCTCAGCTGCACTTAAGTCCCCATATAGTAATGGCAAATGTGAAACAACACCTAATTTCTTTCGAACCTGGGAAGCTTGAGATGGTAGCTGAAATCCGGCGATTTTGATTTCACCAAAATTTGGTTTTGATAAGGAAGATAAAATACGTAATAATGTAGTTTTTCCTGCACCATTTGATCCCAAAAGTGCAACAAATTCACCTTGTTGAACCGAAAAATCTAATTTTCTTAAAACTTGTTTGTGTCCAAATCTTTTAATTAGATTTTTCACCGTAATAACATCAGTCACGATCAATCCTCTGAACTTTGAAGTAATTTAACCTTTTTGGTCAATTCATTACGACGGTTGACATAAGCTTGTTCAGGAATTTCACCTGATTGAAAAGCATCGTCAAGAGCAATTACCGCATCCAGTAAACTGTCCACATCTTCTTCTTCAAAATCAGAAATTTTCTCATCTTCAAGATTGTTAATTTTCCGTTTTCGAAGGAAATAGAATGCAACCCCCAAAGCAAGTACCAGACCTGCTGCTCCAATTGCAATGCTGTAAGTGTTACCCTCCTGCGCCATTTGGGTTGATTGCTTTATTTTACCTGTCAAATTTACATTAATTGAACTTTCTGCTTGCATAGCTTCACCAGAGTAGGTCTGAATCTGCATGCCTTGAATATCTCTTTCCCCAGAAAATGCAAGTTGTTCACTCGAAAACTTAATTTGATTTGAAGGGAGCATAAATATTGAAGCATTTACAGGCAAGGGAAGGAACAATTCCAAATCTAATGATTTAGAATATGGAAGTTCATATGCATATAGTAATTGAATGGATGAATTAGCTCCAAATGAGCTCATAACGCCAAATCCATCCTCTAAGGGGAGATAATCTTGACCTAGTAAACCTTGTTCAAATTGTAAATTTTGGGCGTCTGCTGGTAATTTGAAAGACAAAATTGGTGTTGAATTATCTTTTGGAACAACAATAGCGTCTGAAGGATTCTGGATTACATACATCTCAACTATTTGGATCACATCTTCTGCAAGAAAATCAAAGAACACATGCATTCTTTCAGCATAAAGCACTGAACTATCTGTGGATGTTTTCTTTATTTCAATTGACAACTCAAAATTTCCCGATGAATCCAACTCTGGGTTATGAACCACTTCGGACGTATGTTGCATACCATCAACAATGACTCCAGCCTGGTAAACTCTCCCAGCAATATTCTCTAAATTTTGAAATGCAAATGATCCATCTTCGTTGGTTAACGTGGTTTCTTGTATAACAATTTCCATTCCATCATAACCGGTTAACATAACTTCCAAACCAGCAACATTTGACTCGGCATTGATAATATCTCCAAGAATATTAAAAGTCGCGAAATCTTCAGTCTGAATTTCAGAATTTTCTGTATCTAAAGATTCCGATTCCTGATTTTCAGAATCCGCAACTGATCGTAAACTTGAATCAAATCCAATGTATCGCACATAACTGGATACAGCGACAGCTTCTTCCTCAACAAGGACATCAGCAAACGCTGGCATTTCAGGACTAATACCCTCATAAACTAGTTGTTGAATATCAGTTATGGAAAACTCTGCCATCTCGCTCGCGTTCTCTAAAGGAAGATTATCTGATGTGTGACATTCCGTACAATTTTGGTTAAAAACAATTTCACCAACATTTACCAAATCTTCTGATAATGATAATGTCATCACATACGCAGTAACATCCCATCTTTCACGGTCACTAAGGCTTTGAAAACCTGGCATGAATTTTTCAATATTTCCAATAGTTATTGTCTTGTACCAATCAATGGGTCGGCTATCCTTCGCAATTGAAAAATCTCCAATTGGAGGTACTGGATTTGGCAGTTGATCGCTCTGTGTTCCATCACCCATACCTGTAGGACCATGACATGGAGCACATTTCTCAGAATATATTTGTGCTCCGTTTTGAATGTCGGGTTCAATCATGGGTAAAACAACAGAAACTTCTTCAGGTTCTGCAACGGGTGGTTGCTGTTGAGGAGCTAAATTAGGGGGTGGTGTCACATCTGCTGCCAATGATATAGAACAACCAGTAAGTAAACCAATAATAAGGATTGAATATAGGAGATAGCTAATTTTTTTCATTTTGATTCTTTGTTTTCTATAAAGTGTATCCGCATTTTGAACAAAATTTATCTTCTTTGGAAATTGGTTTTCCACATTTAGGACAAAAACTATCAGGTTTTTTCTCCTTTGTTCGTTTTCTTGCAGCGATTAATGTCTCAATGTCAACATCTTTATCAATTTGCTTTTTAGGAACTGCTCCATCTGCGCGGTTTTCTTCAAGTGCTGATTCAATATGTTGGATCAAATTAACATTAGATGAACTCCCTTCGATTTCATCTAATGTTTTGATTACCTCAACACCTTTTTTCAGTAAAAATTGTCTCTGTACTGGATAATCTTCTTCTGGAATTTTACCTAATGTGTAATCAAATTCCAATTCCTGAAGTGCACGTAAAACTCTGTCGGTTTCTGCAAGTAANNATGTCTCTTTCTGCAAGTAAAGAAGAAACATGCATTTCTTTTTCTATTGCAGGTACTGCTTCAGTGATTAACACCTTTTGTTTCCGTTCATCCAGAAAAGGTTGGTAGATAAAAATGAAAACAACAATGCTTACCGCTAATAATAAAAAAATGGATCCTATATCCATAAAAGCTCCTTTATTGGTTTAGTACGGAATCAATCATAGAAGTAATTTCACTTAATGAAATAAACGGCCCAATTTTTCGGGCTGCTAATTTTCCCTCTTTGTCGATCACATAAGTTTCAGGAACACCACTGATCCTAAAAATTTGCGATATCGTCGTTCTCAAATCAGGGCCATTCGGGTAAGTTATTTGGAATTTTTCCAGATATCCTAATGCTTCAGGTTCTGTATCGATGTAATCAACTCCCAAAAAAACGACTTCTCCCGAATCTTGATAATATTTCCACGCTGCTTCTAATTCAGATGCCTCTTGTTCACAAGGTTTACACCAGGATGCCCAAAAATTTAAAACAATTATTTTTCCCTTTAATTCGTTAGTAGCAATTTTTTCTCCACCAAAGGTTGTTAATTCAAAATCGGGAACTTTTTGTCCAATTTGAATAGGTCCTTGTTGCGCATTTCTCAATCCCCAGCCAATTAATGCTAAAAAACCCAACAAAACAGCAAAAACTAATATAATTACCCACCGGGGTAAGTGTTTCTTTTCTTCAACTGAACCTATTTGTTGAGAATTATCCATCTTTACTCCAACTTTCAACCATCGTTTTTTTCTAATTCTTTTAATGCTCTTTCTATTTCATTAAGATATTGATCTTCTTTTTCAATCTTGGTCTCTTGAATGATTTTTTCAGAGGATTTCTTAATTTTTTTCAAATTTGAATAAACAACGAATATTCCTCCTATAAAAAATAAGGGGGGAATTATGTAAACTAATAAATTTAACCCTCGCGCCGGTGGCTGAGCTAAAACTCTATCACCATATTGGTCTACAAAGTACTGTTTGATTTGCTCTTCTGTCCAACCCTCTGTTAATTTTTCACGAATTAATGCTCGCCATTGAGCACAAGCTTGTGTTGGGCATACATCCAGTGGAACATTCTCACAAACAGGACAATACAAATCTTTCGCAATTGCATTAACTTCATCATCCGATGGATTGGAAGACTGAGCAAAGACAAATCCAGATTGAAAAATTGTGAGGCTAAATAGAATTATCGAAAGAATAAGGAGAGTTTTCTTGAATGTCATTGGATGAGTGTAGTTCTTCATTTTTGTTCAATTTCCTTTTATTCAGAATCAGGAAGAAACTTGTTCCACACGGCTCTTTAATATTCTGGTTGGAGCTAACCCAAGTTCTTTTTCCTGATCTGGCCAGGCAGCAATTAGGGAACCAATCACAAGTAGAATGCCGCCAATCCACAACCAATTGATTAATGGATTGTGAAAAACTTTAAAAGTAGCACCTTGCGAAGAGATTTGTTCCCAATTCACCAGGATTACATAAAGGTCATCTTCTATTGTACTTCTGACACCTGGAATCGTCATTGGCTGTTGGCTATCATAATAGAAATCACGTCGAGGATAAAGCTCTCCTAAATCTTTTCCATTCTTAGAGACCGAAAGAACCGCTCTGGCAACATTTCTGCCATCTGCAACATCAAATTCAGCAAGACTTTGATAGGTTACAGTATAACCTGCCAAAGTAACACTTTCACCCGGAGCCAATCGTCCTTGTGTTTCGGTCTGGAATAATTCAATCCCAATAATCCCGATTGCCATAAAAACTACACTGAGGTGAATGAGATATCCACCGTAACGTCTTCTATTTCGGACTGTTAATTTCCAAAAAGCTTTAAAGTAATTCTCACCGCTTCTTCTATGGCGGGCAGACATCCCGCGCCAAAATTCATAAATAGTTACAAAACCTGCAAGAGCAGCCACCCATAATCCGATAAGTGCTCCAATACTTCGAACACCGGTAATGAGGAGAATAACTACTACGGCTACTGAACCAGTTGCAGGTAACCATACCGCTCTTCCTAATGTTTTCCAGGTTGAATGACCCCATGCTGAAAGTGGAGCAATCCCCATCAACAACAACAATCCTGCAAACAATGGACCAGTGGTACTGTTATAAAAAGGTGGTCCTACAGTTACTTTTTGTCCGGTCAGTAATTCTGATATTAGAGGGTACACCGTACCCCAAAATACGACAACTAAAATACCGATGAATAATAAGTTATTTACTAAAAATAATGATTCTCTTGATAATAAAGAGGTCATTACTCCTTCAGAACGAAGGTCTTCCCATCTTTTGATCAAAAAGGCAAGCGATATGATAAATGAAACGCCGATAAAAATAAAGAACATCGGACCAATTGCACTTTGTGCAAAAGCATGCACGGAAGATAAAACACCTGATCTTGTTAGAAAGGTACCAAAAATGACTAGGGAATAAGTCGTGATGACGAGGATCATATTCCATCTCTTGAATAACCCACGTTTTTCCTGAATCATGACGGAATGCAGAAAAGCTGTACCAGAGAGCCACGGCATGAATGCAGCATTTTCGACTGGATCCCAAGCCCAATAACCACCCCATCCAAGAACATCATACGCCCAACGACTACCTAAAATTAGTCCGATTGATAAAAACATCCACGCTACCAGAGTCCATCTTCTGGTGAGTCGAATCCATCGATCATCTTTTCTGCCTGTAATCAAAGCAGCTAACCCAAAAGCAAAAGGAATAACAAATGATACAAACCCCAAATATAGCATTGGCGGGTGAATGACCATTCCTGGATGGCGCAAGAGTGGATTTAACCCTCGTCCATCCATTGGATGGATTAATTGAGCTCCTGCAGGAGGGAACATAGCTGCAATTTCGTTACCGCTAGAAGTCATCCAAAAACGCATGAAAGGATTTTCAAATGCGATTACGAGAATCAGGAAAAAAGCTAAGGTAACAGAGGTGACAATGATAACCCAGGGAAGAAGATCCAAATCTCTGTCCCAACGCCGTAAGGTAACGGCTGAACCAAATGCCGACATCAGCCATGCCCAAAACACCAGGGATCCGGATTGACCACCCCACAAGGCAGTTACTTTAAGATAAAAGGGCATAGTACTACTGGTTACGTTGTAGACGTATTGGACCTCATAGCTTTGAGTTACTAATAAAGTAATGATGCTAATTGCAGTGATAGTTAATAAAGGAAAAGTGAGTAAAAGAGCAAGTCTAGCACTTTCAACAAATTTATATAAATTTTTTCTTTCACCAATTAGGGCTGCAATTATTGCATAGATACTGACAATAAAGGTAATAACCAAAGAACCATATCCTAGATTTGGTAACATAAGAACTCCTGGTTATGAAATAGATAACAAGTTAACTTTGTTCTGATTGTTCAGGAACAGCTTCTTCGTACTTGGTTGGGCATTTTAAAAGGAGCTCAGATGCGTAAAAAACACCATCTTCTCCAATTTTTCCCGTCATAATCGCTTGTGCTTCATTTTGTAATAGATCTGGCATTACGCCTTCATATACTACATGTATTCGATTAGCTTCTGGANNCTACTTACGGCTTGATGTAATACCATCGCTAAACCACCTTGAGCTTCAATGTCTTTGTTGTCACCTGGGACATGTGCCACATCAAATTCAATGATTATATTTTCAGTATCATAAACTATTGAATCACCTAAAACAGCGCCGGATACACGAATATCTTTGTTGATAATCTCGTCTTGTCTTTCTTTAATTTCATCAACGGTAAGAAAATACTGCGCACCAGCTTTTGTGTTGGTTATAATCAATAAAATTATTGCCGCAATTATTAACACACCACCAAAGATAAATTTCTTTTGACTGGTCTTTACAGGTGTGGGTTGTTTCAACTCTTCCATTAATCCTCCAATAAGTTATTTCATTAACTATATCTATTTTTCCACGTTGAGATTAATACAGGGTTAAATTTTAATCTATAAATTTCATCTCTATTGTCTAATTTTCAAAATTATAACATCCATTATGTCAAAATCATGACATTAGTAAATTAGAAGTCATTAATTATTTACTTCCAATGGATATGATTTGCGAGTAATAATTCTTCCAATTTTTTTATCAAATCGATTTTTGGTTTGGATTGATATTGCTTCCTGCTTAATTGATTGATAATCAAATCAACAATTTGTATAGCAGCTGATGGCTTTCCTTTATTCTCAGCATTTTTTTGGATTATTTGTAGTTTTTCACGATTTTTTATGAATAAATGACTAATTGTTTCTAAAAAATCTATACTATTTTTCACCCAGAAACCTGCTTGAGCATCTTCGACAAATTTAGCATTTCCCGTTTCTTGTCCTGGAATAGCATCAACAATGATTATTGGTAAACCCGAAGCTAAACCTTCCGTCACAATCAATCCCCCGGCTTTTGATACTAGCAAATCAGAAGCTTTCATAAATTCCGGCATATTTTCAACGAATTCGTAAAGAATCACAGGTTTATGCCACTCAATTTTTTCTAGTTCTTCATAAAGTTTTTTGTCTCGTCCAGTAACAATCACTAGTTGAAAATCGAACCCAGTGTGGTTCAACACATGAAGATACTCTTTGAAATGCTCTACTCTTTTGCTACCTACCGCTAAAATTGTTGTTTTATCCTCATCCCAACCTAAATTCTTTCGTAATTTTTGTTTATCTTCATTAAGTAAGAAAATCTTTGGATTTACCGGTATCCCAATTTCTGAAATCTTGTCGACGGATAATCCAGCTTTAATAGCATCTTCTTTAACTTTACTGGTTGGTACGATTAATAAATCAACATCTTCGTGGAACCAAATATTATGTACAGTAGCTAAGTCGGTGATAATGGTCGCTATCGGAATATCCATTTTAAGGAGGGACCGAACAGCAATAAATGGCGCTTGATATAAAGGATAAGTGTTGACAACAATATCTGGTTGATTCTCTTCAAGAGTCTCTCTGATTACCTCAAACAAAGTTACAGTAAGGATGGTTTCTAAAATTGAAACAGGAATTGCAGCATCACTAATTTCGTATCCAAATTTGTACAATTCAGGGACATTTCGAAACCACTTATCATATTCACTTTGTGATTCTCTTAAAAAGAATGGGGCTTTGTCATTATCCAGGGGATTTATGATCGAAACTTCAAATTCAACATTTTCTTTTTCTTCTAATGCTTTTTTAATTGCCATTGCAGCACTTCGATGGCCAAATCCAGCATCAGCTGTGAGAATTAATACTTTCTTTTTCGATTCCATCAGTTTTATATCCTCTAAATTCATTTATTTATCAAATACGAATATAAGGAAGATAATGCAAAATCCGATGAGTATTCCTTATTTTGAATTCTATTTCCATCAAAAATATTATTCCATGCCCAATTCCCATTATGTGTGGATAAACTTACCCACACCAATCCGACTGGTTTATTTGGCATTCCACCACCAGGACCAGCAATCCCACTTACCGATATTCCTACTAATTTTTCAAGATCAAACTCCTTAGAAAATAATTTTCTCACCCCTAAGGACATTTCCAGGACTGTTTCTTCACTTACTGCCCCGTATTTTTCCAAGGTTTCAGGTTTTACCCCTAAAATTGTTCGTTTTGCTTCATATGCATAAGCACAAACGCCACCTAGGTAATATTCCGAGGAACCAGGTATATTGGTTATTCGATCACTAATTAATCCACCGGTGCAAGATTCTGCCACCACAAGCTTATAACCAAATTTGTTTAATAATGGCCCTATCTTTTCTTCCAAATCTTCTCTCATTCAAATCTCCATGGTTTTCTGCAACAATTTCCAACTCAATTATAATTTGTTAAAACCTAATTGAAAGTAATTGATAAAAGGATAAGATAATGCCATCTGCTACTTTTCATTTTCCACCAGGATTTCTATGGGGAACTTCCACTTCAGCCTACCAGGTAGAAGGAAATAATTCAAATACAAATTGGTCTGAATGGGAAAAGATACCTGGAAAAATCTACGAGAATCAGATCTGTGGAAGCGCTTGTGATTGGTGGTCGGGAAAATGGAAAGAAGATTTGGATCGCATGAAATCGACAAATCAGAATTCCCACAGATTATCTATTGAGTGGAGTCGCGTCCAACCTGCTTCGGATAGATGGGATGAAAACGCGCTTGATTATTATCGAAAAATATTGATGGGGTTCCGGGAAAGAAATATCACTCCTTTCATTACCCTTCACCATTTTACAGAACCTATTTGGATTTCTGAAATAGGTGGATGGGAAAACAATCAAATAATTGGTTTATTTAATCAATATGTTGAAAAAGTAATTGAAGCACTAAAAGAATATTGCAATTATTGGATACCCATTAACGAACCAAATGTGCTAGTCCACCAGGCTTACCTTGAAGGAAATTTTCCCCCAGGAAAATCCAGTATACAATCAGGGTTTTCAGCAATGTCAAACTTAATAAAAGCTCATAGTCTGGCCTATGAGACGATTAAACGTATCCAACCACTGAGTAGGGTTGGTACGGCGATAAATTATCGAGCTTTTTGGCCAAAAAGTAATTCAAACCCAATGGATGTTTGGATAACTAACTACATTCACAATCAATACAATGAATCTTTTATGAAGGCGATCACAAAAGGAAGTCTAAATTTTGCATTCAAAAAAGAAAGATTTCAAAAATCAGTTAACTCGTTTGATTTTGTCGGAGTTAATTATTACTCCGGAGACAATGTAAAATTTTCCCTCTCCAGGTATAAGGATTTTTTTCATGAAAGATCTTACCCTCAACGCTCAGAGATCAGTGAAAATGGTTTCATTGCGAATGTGCCGAATGGGTTTGAAGCTGCAATAAAATGGGCGGAAAAATTTGATAAACCAATAGTCATCACTGAAAATGGTATTGAAGATTCAAAAGATCAGCTAAGACCTCAATTTCTAATTGAACATATACACAAATTATGGAGAGCTGTAAACTTGAATGTCCCAATTCGGGGGTACTTCCATTGGACACTTGTAGATAACTTCGAGTGGGAACGAGGTTGGTCGCAAAGATTTGGCCTTTGGAGATTAAATTTACAGGATCAAACCCGAATTAGAACCAAAAACACTGAGTTATATGCTCAAATCTGTAAAAGTAATTCCATTACCAGTGAAATGGTACATCAATTTGTACCTCATATTTATAGCAGGATTTACCCTGGCTAATTATCCATATCATAGGAATTTTCAACAATTTCCATTTTTGGTAAAGTTACTGTGAAGGTAGTACCTTTGCCAATTTCTGAATCGACAAATATATTTCCGTTGTGCAAATTTATGATATATTGCGAAATGGAAAGACCTAAGCCAAACCCAGAACTTATACTCCTGGTCCTTGATTTTTCCCCCCTATAAAACCGGTCAAATATTTTGTTCAAATCTTTTTTGGATATGCCGGGACCATCATCCTCAATAATAATTTTTGCAAATTCACCATTATCTATAAGTTTAAGTGAAATTTTTCCACCTTCATGCGTGTATTGGATTGCATTTCCCAACAAGTTTAATAAAACTTGTTTAACTCGATCGCGATCAGCATCAATCTCAATCTGATCCATTTGGTTAATCTGAACTTCAAGTCGGTCTGCTGCCAATGTCTGAATGTGATGAAACACTTCACATACCAGTTCATCGAGGGCAAATTTTTCGTAGTTTAGAGGAATTTCTCCTGATTCGGCTTGCGACAAGAACAATAGATTACCAACTAAACGGGTTAGTCTATCAACTTCATTTTCAATACTGACAAGCGATTCCATGTCCAATTGTTTGTATTTTTTCATCAAACCAACTTCGCCTTTAATAACGGTTAGCGGCGTGCGTAGTTCATGGCTTATGTCAGTCACTAATTGTTTTTGGGAATTTAAGATTTGATCTAACCTTCCCAAAGTCTCGTTAAATGAAAATATTAATTGACCAACTTCATCCTCATTTTGTTGTTCGCTTATTGGAATTCTACGGGTTAAATCCTTTGTTTCAGTGATCTCTCTGGCAAATTCTGTAACTACCATTAATGGATTTAGTGTTTGGCGGGTAACTACCCAGCTAAGAATTGCTGCAATGACCAAAGCGATTATCATTAATATGATCAATACAAGAGATAAAGTTTTTAGCGTTATATCG
>NPIE01004959.1_pt1 | contig 34653 bp, 30 predicted proteins | sample 8637661 | NCBI WGS metagenome assembly NPIE01 (sample SAMN07420842, study PRJNA396082) | bioreactor metagenome | isolation source: sample BA12 brine-fed electro-methanogenic bioreactor BA | place: Japan: Kochi | collected 2016-12-09 | reverse complement strand
TTCTTCGTCAACCTGCTCGACATGAACACCACCTGGAAGGCGACCTCGGATGCCAGCGATGTGTTCGAGGGGCGTGATCGCAACAGCGGCGCACTCAAGTGGACCGGCACCCGCGTCGACCTCATCTTCGGTTCAAACTCCCAGCTGCGGGCCCTCGCCGAAGTCTATGGCTGCGAGGACTCCCAGGAGCGGTTCCTGCACGACTTTGTAGCGGCGTGGAACAAGGTCATGAACCTCGACCGCTTCGACCTCGCCTGAGCCCTGACAGACCGCTCACCGGACCCTAGCTGACGGCCAGCCGAAACGTTTTCGGCTGGCCGTTTTGACGTTTGGGGATTTTTCGGGGTTCACCTCAGACCGTTTTCACTCGCCAAGCGCGCCCTCGTCCAGAGAACTTCCGGTCACGGTAGGAATGCCGGTCACCCAGCACCCCCCGCACAGATCCGTACGTGAGGAATTACCTCATACGGCTCCTGCCTTAGGTAGTGACGCTCAAGCGCTCCGAAGGATACGGGTGGCAGACACGGACGTTTGGGATGTACCTGGCAATCAAGCGGCTCATCCGGACCCACGTAAGGCGGTGCTTGTCGCTGCGGCGCTTGAGCACCTTAAACCACAGATGCCCCACCTTATGGCGAAAGGCCCCAACGGCCGTGCTGTTCATCGGCACGCCATAGTATCGCATGTGCCCTGCCACGACCGACCGTAGATAGGCCCCCTGCTCCGGGATGGGATGGTGCATGCGACGCCGAAGTTCGATGTACAGCTCCTTCAGCTTCGCCTGCCACTTCTTGCGCATCGTCTGTCGAAGCACCGTGAACTTGCCCTTCCTCGTTTTCCCGCAGATGTGGGTGAAGCCGAGAAAATTGAAGGTCTCCGGTTTTCTGTCGCCCCTTTTCTTCCGGTTTTGGGCGGCAAACCGCCCAAACTCGATCAGGCGCGTCTTGTCTGGATGCAGCTCCAGGCCGAACTTGGCGAACCGTTCGCGTAGTTCGGCGAGGAATCGCTCTGCTTCGTCGCGATGCTGGAACCCGACAACGAAGTCGTCCGCATAGCGCACGACGACCACGTCGCCCCGCGCCTGCTTCCTCCGCCACTGCCGAGTCCACAGGTCGAACACATAGTGGAGGTAGATGTTGGCCAGTAGCGGACTGATGCTGCCGCCCTGAACCGTCCCCTCTTCCCTTTGTATCCGCTTTCCCTCTTCCAGCACACCATCGCTCATCCATTTCTGGATGAGGCGCACGATGCGCCGGTCCGCGATGCGGTGCTCTACGAACTTCACCAGCCATTCGTGGTTGAGGGTATCGAAAAACGCACGAATGGGACAGATCTGACCCGCAACATCCAACAGGGAACCCGGACAGGGCGCCCGGTTGGCGGAGAGAGGTTTATATTCGAGGTGAAAACCCTGGGCGGCCGCTCTCTGCGACCTAAGCCACCCGGTCGACCTTGCAAAGGTTAAAACCTGTATTGTATCCCTTGGATTTCTCCTTGGATTTCTATTTTCATGTCTGTCCCCTTTGCCTTTGCCTCTCTAGTCTTGTATTTCATAGCCCCTCTCCCGCAAGCAGGACTTCATAGTTTCCTCATAAGTTGAATTTAGCTTCCCACTTGCACGGTTCAACTGAACGATAGCACCAATCGGGCCAAACAAGAGAGCGGGTTTATCGCTCATTCCCTTGACCGCTTCAAAGGCTTTCGCATCCGCCCTCCGACCACATTCTTCATCATCTGCCTCGTTTACATTGACCGGCGTTTTGTAGGGGTAGTCGTGGTAATGACCGAATTTGTTTGGCACGTGTTGCGTACTAGAGCAAGACACCAAAATTATAAATATTGAACCAATTAATGTAATTGATTTGTACATACAAAGCATCCCCTAACAAACTTCTCCGTGGCACGACAGCACTAATCAATTCAAGTCGTTATTGAGAATTACCCCCAAGTAATTAGGACCAGCTTTATAAATTTATTATAATATTTTTCCTTTTAAAATCAAGGCCAAAGGGGGCGCCCATTAAAAGGTCTCGACGCTCGGCATGGGACCGATGAAAAGCTTTCCTTGACACAATAAAGTATTTTGGTACCATAATACCAAAGGGGAATTTTTACGTGGTTGTCAATTCGCTAGACTGATGGCTGGCAACGAAGTGCGCCAGAGGTATTCCACTTTCCGGACCGAAGGGGAACCGGAACCAACATGGGGAGGTGTGTCGATGAAAACTGTCAAACAGATACTGAAGGCAAAAGGGAATCAAGTCTGGAGCATTACCTCCGACAGGACTGTCTACGACGCCCTGGAAATGATGTCTGCAAAAGAGACAGGCGCCCTCCTGGTCGTGGATGACGGCAAGCTGGTGGGAATCCTTTCCGAGCGCGATTACGCCCGCAAAGTGATTCTCAAGGGGGCCTCGTCGCTGAATACCCCTGTCAAGGATATCATGACCACCAAGATCGCCTACGTGACCCCAGAGAAGACGGTTGAGGATTGTATGGCCCTGATGACCGACAAGCGCTGTCGCCATCTGCCGGTCATGGACAATAACCAGTTGATCGGTGTCCTCTCCATCGGAGACCTGGTCAAAACGTCCATCGCCCAAAAAGAATTCCTGATCCACCAGCTGGAAAACTACATCTGCGGTGATGTCGCCGCCGCCTGAGAAATAACTCGATCTCCAAAGCAGAAGCCAACGGTTTGAAGTTGCGTCCCATCAGGCGCCACTATAAAAATAGGCAGGTAAAGCAAGAGCCTCCAGGTCTCAATGACCTGGAGGCTCTTGCCATTGCAGACGGGGATTTTCAATACGATAAGTAAAATGGGAAGTTTATCCTTGGGGTGGAGATTCCGGGAGATTGCGGCCGGGATCGCCAGGTCGGCCGCGAAAGAGGAAATAGGTATTGTGTCCCGGAATAAAAAGAACGAGCTTTTGTCCTGCTCATCAAGGAAAATGGGCCGCCTTTCGCGGCCTCGGGCGATAACATCGCTGCAGCAGGTGGCAGCAGGCCGGGTATGTAATGCGCGCGTTTCTTGGCATGCCGCTGTCGCGCACTTTCATTATGTCGTCCCTTGCAGCTTATCCGAGTTCGGCTTTAATTCTCAGGCAGTCATCTCCCCCACGGCCTCGGCAGTCTCCACCTCCGTTGCCGGCGCCTTTTCCCGGCCCACCATGGCGTAGAGCACCGGCAGGACCAGCAGGGTGAGCAGGGTCGAGGAGACGACGCCGCCGATCACCACGGTGGCCAGCGGCCTTTGCACCTCGGCGCCGATGCCGGTATTCAGGGCCATGGGGATGAAGCCGAAGCTGGCGACCATGGCGGTCATGAGCACCGGGCGCAGCCGCTGCTCGGCCGCCGTCTTGATGGCCTCCAGCAGCGGAACGCCCCGGGCGAGGAGGTCGCGCACCGCGGCAACCAGGACCATGTCGCCGAGCACGGCCACCCCGGAGAGGGCGACGAAGCCGACCCCAGCCGAGATGCTGAAAGGCATCCCTCGCAGCCACAGGGCCACGATGCCGCCCACCGCGGCGAAGGGGACGCCGGTGAAGACCCGGGCGGCGTCCAGCGCCCGCCCGTAGGTGAAATAGAGCAGGGTGAAGATCAGCGCCAGGGCCAGGGGGACGACGAGGAAGAGCCGCTTCTGGGCGCGCTCCAGGTTCTCGAACTGCCCCCCGTAGCGCACGTAGTAGCCGCTGGGCAGCTTCACCTCGCGGTCGATGGCGCTTTGCACCTCGGCCACGAAGCTCCCCACGTCGCGACCGCGCACGTTGGCCTGCACGACGATGCGGCGCTTGCCCCACTCGCGGTTGATGGTCGAGGGCCCCTCGGTCACCCGGATCCTGGTCAGCTGGGAAAGGGGAATGGCCGCCCCGCCGGGGGCGGTGACCAGGATGCGCTCGAGGTCCTCGGGCTCGGCGCGGTAGCGCTCGGCGATGCGCACCGCGATGGGAAAGCGCCGTTCGCCCTCCTGGAGTTCCCCCACCTTGCGCCCTCCCAGCGCCTCCACGACCTCGAGGACTTCGCCGGCCGGGATGCCGTGGCGGGCGCTGGCCGCCCGGTCGACCTCGACCTGGACCAGGGGCAGGCCGGTCACCTGCTCGACGCTGACGTCGGCGGCTCCCGGGATTTTAGTGACGACAGACTCGATCGCCCGGGCCTGCTTCTTGAGGATGTCGAAATCGTCACCGAAGAGCTTGATCCCAACGTCCGAGCGGATGCCGGCGAGCATCTCGTTGACCCGCATCTCGATGGGCTGGGTGAAGATCTTCCTCATCCCCGGCAGCGCGCTGAGGGCCTTTTCCATGGCCGCCGCCAGTTCGCCCTGGGTCTTGGCGCGCGTCCACTGCGCGCGCGGCTTGAGGGTGAGGAAGATGTCCGAAAGCTCGAGCCCCATGGGGTCGGTGGCGACCTCGGCGCTGCCGGTGCGGGTCCAGATCCGCTCGATCTCGTCGGGAAACTTCTCCAGCAGGGCCCGCTCGATGTGGGTGCCGTAGCGAACCGACTCGTCGAGGGAGACGCTGGCGAGCCGCACGGTGTTGATGACGATCGTCCCCTCCATCAGACGCGGGACGAATTCCGAGCCGAGGCGCGACGCCAGAAAACCGGCCCCCGCCAGGCAGGAGAGAGCGATGGCGAGCACCGCGACGCGCCGGCGCAGGGCGAAATTCAGCACCGGTCGGTAGAGCTTTTTCAGTCCGCGGACCAGCAGGGGCTCCTGGGCATGCTGGCGGCGCTTGAGCCCGAAGGAGGCAAGCACCGGCATCAGAGTCATCGACAGGGCCATGGAGCCGAGCAGGGCGAAGATGACGGTCAGCGCCATGGGGCGGAAGAGCTTCCCCTCCACCCCCTGCAGGGCGAGAATCGGCAGGTAGACGATCATGATGATCAGCTCGCCGAAGAGGGTCGGCTTGCGCACCTCGACAGCCGCGTCGCGCACCACCTCGAGGACGCTGCGGCCGCTGTCGTCCTCGGCGAGGCGGCGCTCGGAGTTCTCGATCATGATCACCGAACTGTCGACGATCAGACCGAAGTCGATGGCCCCCAGGCTCATCAGGGTGCCGGCGATGCCGAAGCGCAGCATCATGTCGAAGGCGAAGAGCATGGAGAGCGGAATGGCTAGGGCGACGATGAGCCCCGCCCGCAGGTTGCCCAGGAAGACGAAGAGGACGGCGATGACCAGCAGCGCCCCCTCCATGAGGTTCTGCTCGACGGTGCGTAGAACCTGGTCCACCAGCGTGGTGCGGTCGTAGGCGCTAGCCACCTCGACCCCCTCGGGGAGGGTCTTCTTGACCTCTTCGAGGCGGGCCTTGAGGCGGCTGGTGACGTCGTGGCTGTTCTCGCCCATCAGCATGAAGCCGAGGCCCAGCACCGCCTCCCCTTTCCCGTCGGCGGTCACGGCGCCGCGGCGGATCTCCTTGCCCTCCACCACCCGGGCGAGGTCGGCAACGAGGACGGGAACCCCGTTTTTCACCGTGACCACGATGTTCCCGATTTCCCCGGGGTCGGTGACGAGACCGACCCCCTGGACCAGGCTCGACTCGCCGGCCCGCTCGAGGGTCCCGCCGCCGACGTTCAGGTTCCCCTGCTCGACGGCGTCGATGAGCTGGTCGAGGGAAAGACCGCGGTGGGCGAGCTCCTGCGGGTCGACCAGGATCTCGATGCGCCGCTCGTCGCCCCCCCAGGTGTTCACCTCCGCCACCCCGGACACCGAGCGCATCTGCGGCTTCATCACCCAGTCGTGCAGGGTGCGCAGCTCGGCCAGGGTCTTGTCCTTGGCGGTGATCAGGTAGTGGAAGACTTCGCCCAGGCCGGTGGCCACCGGCCCAAGCTCCGGCTTGCCGATGCCGGCGGGCAGATCGACGGCCTGCACCCGCTCCATGACCACCTGGCGGGAGAGATAGATATCGGTGCCGTCCTCGAAGATGACCGTGATCTGGGAGAGGCCGAACTTGGAGATGGAGCGGACTTCCTTCAATTTCGGCAGCCCGGAGATCGCCTGCTCCAGCGGCGCGGAGATCTGCCGCTCGATCTCCAGCGGCGAGAAGGCCGGGGCCACCGTGTTCACCTGGACCTGGACCGGCGTGGTATCGGGGTAGGCGTCCATCGGCAGACGCGCAAAGGCCAAGACCCCGAGGACGGCGATGGCGACCCAGGCGACGATCACCGCCAGGCGGTGTTTGAGGGACCAGTCGATGATCCAGTTCAGCATGACATTCCCTTCAAAATGTTCGGTTTTCGAGGTGGATCAAAAATGTCCAGATGCAAGGCGCCCGAAATCCCGCGGAAAAAGGCGTACCTGGAAGGCACGTCGTTGACGAGGGAGGAGGGCAACGCCGCAGATGGGCGTTTTTCATCCGCCTACTCCACTTCACAGCAGCCGGCCCCGATGGCATCGCCCAGCGTCTCGGTCTTGAGAAAAAAGCTGCCGGCAACCACAATCTCCTCTCCGGGCTGCACCCCCGAGGCGAGCTGCACGGTTTCACCGCTGCCGGAGCGCGGCCCCATCTGGACCCGCCGGGCCTCGAACTCGTTCTCGGCGAGGCGCACGAAGACGAGATTGACCGACTTGGCCCGCTGGACGGCATCCCGGGGAACCGCGGATAGGGCCTGGAATCCGCCCACGGTGATGCGGGCCTCCCCGTACATGTTCGCCCGCAGCAGCCCTTCGGGGTTATCGAGGCGCACCCGGGCCTGGGCGGTGCGGGTGTGCGGGTCGACGACGGGGGCGATGTAGGTGATCGTCCCGCGGAACTCACGCCCCAGCAGGGCGCCCAGGGTGATGACCACGGGCATCCCGGTCCTCACCCGCCCGAGGTCCCGCTCGGGGAGGGCCAGCTCGGCCCACATGGTGGAGGTATCGACGATCTCGAAGAGGGACGGCTGGGTCTCCACGTATTCATCGAGGGAGGCGCTGCGCCGGGTGACGACCCCGGCGAAGGGGGCCTTCAGGGTATAGCGGCCGTCGCTGCCGGCCGCGCCCACGACCTTCAGCGAGCCTTTGAGCGCGTTCAGTTCGGCCAGGGCCTCGCGGTACGCCTGGTCGGCGGCGAGGACCTCCACCTTGGCCGAGATCCCCCTTTTCTCCAGTTCGGCCTCACGGCGGAAGTTCTCTTCGGTCACCCGGACCCGGGCTTGCGCCGCAGCGAGCTTGGACTGGTCGGCGGTCACCGCCATGCTCTCGATCTCGGCGAGCGGATCGCCCGCCGATACCCGGGTGCCGATATCGGCATGGAAGCGTTTGATCACGCCGGGGGAGCGGGCATTGACCTGCGCGACCCGCGTCGGGTCGTAGGCGATCACGACCGGCACGGTCAGCTCGGCGCGACCTTGGGCGGGGAGCGCCTGGGTGGTTTCAATCCCCGCCAGCCGCGCCGCCTCCAGGCTCTTCAGGATGACCAGAGTGCCGTCCGCAGGAGCCTCGTCGATGCTGACATCCACCGCGGGCTTCCCCCCCCGTTCGGGATGGCACTGGGGGCAGATCGATTCCGGAAAGCCATGCTCGGCGCACCAGTCCCCCTTGGCCTGGAAGACGACGGCCAGCTTCGGGTTGCACTTGGTGCACAGCGCTTCGAGAACCCCGTGCTCCCGGCACATCCCTTCTTCCTGGTTCGAGGGCGGTGGGGCGGGGCGTGCCGATGCGGCTTCCCGGGCGGGATTCGAAGCCTGCGCCGAGCGGCTCTCGCCGCAACCGGCGGTTGCGGCGAGAGCCATCAGGGCCAACAGACAGAGGAGCCGGCGCATTTACGCCTCCTGCTTGGGTGGACGGACGATCTTGAGCTCCGGGTTGCACTTGAGGTCCTGGGATTTGGGCAGACCATGCAGCTCGCACCAGTCGCCGGTGGCCTTGAAGACCGGGATCAGCGATTTGTCGCAGCGGGTGCACTGGGATTCGGGGACGGCATGCTCGGCGCACCAGTCCTCGTAAGAGCCGGGCTTGACCCCTTCGGCGGCGTGGAGGTCTTCGCTAGCGCGGGCCGGGAGCGTCCCGAAAGTGGACAGGGCAACGAAAGCGAACAGGACGGCGGACAGCAGAGCGGAACGACGCATGATGTTTCTCCTTTGTTGTGGTCACCTGGAAAATGTTCCAACAGCCGAAGCCAGCCCGACGCCGGCTTCGCAAGCTTTCAGACGGTGCTCGAGATACTCCCTCCGGATTTCGAGGGCCTCGCGGCGCAGCTGCAGCAGCCAGGCAGAAAACCAGAAAGACTTCATCTCTGTTTAACCTCCAGTATCTTTCGGGAAGCCGCCCGGGAAGGAGCGACATCCAAAAGGTCTTCATTTACGAGGGCCCTCCGCCAGGCGGACGCCGCATGAAAAGGCGTTAGCCGCAAGGAACCACGTCATCGAGGCGGGCCGGAACCAAGTGGCCGAAAGAGGGATTTTGGTCCTTGGACTATGGATTTAACGGTGCAAGAAAAAGGAATCAGAACCGGGCGAAAGCCCGACGGTCGCCTTGGAAAGGCGGAGGAGAGGAATCAATTTCTCAGGACAACGGTGCGCAGAAAAGCAAGGGTTGGTTGCTGTGGGGGAGGCGGTTGCGGGCGAAATCCCGGCACGACTTCCAACAGTGGGAAAAAGGAGGAACCCGAGGGGGTAAGGACCGGAGGCGTAGCGGGGGTCGAAAAATCCGCTTCCATGGAAAACCGCGAAACGGGGTGAATACTCTGCGTGAAAGCGGGAAGGTCGAAACACTCCGCACCTGGCGCGGCCTCAAGACCTGGTGAGTCATGACTGCCGGCATGACCTTCCTCTGATTCCCCTTCTTTGCAGGGATCGGTAGTTTCGCAGCGCCCTTGAGGATTGTATTCCAGGCGCGGCTCCCCCTCGGCGCCGAAGCACCAGGAGAAACCCTGAGCCATTCCGCCCCCCGCGAGGAGATGGACGAAACAAACGGCCAGTAGAATCAGCTGAAGTAATGGGCATTTGGTCATGATTTTCATATCTGGTTCCAGAGTTTAATCCGGGTGCCACTGAAAAAGCAACACTGGCGCTCATTTTTCCGGAAATTCCGGGGACCTCATGCCTATTTTTTAAATAGCGCCCTCCGTACCCCGATTCTCACCCCCATGGCCCGCGCCCATCCCCTGGATTTTTTTTGCCGGACCGGACAAGGGAGTGCTTGCCGGGCGGATCCAGAAGGTTTTCGACGAGGGCCAGGCATCGGTGGAGGCGCACTTCGTCGCCAGGGACGGCACCCGCACGCCCTACTACTTCACCGGACTGAGAACCCGGTTTGACGGCAAGAGGTGCCTGCTCGGGATGGGGATCGACATCACCGGGCGCAGGCGGGTCGAAGATGCCCTGAAAGAGCGCCAGGCACTGCTCCAGCTCTTTGTCGAGCACAGTCCCGTGGCCCTCGCCATGCTGGACCGGGAGTTGAAATACCTGACTGGCCACCTCGCCGATGGTTAATCCCTTCATGGTCTCTTCCCTTCTGTTGCCATCCTAGAGCATGTACCAATTGTACGGTGCCGAGTCTTTCAACCCAGAAAAAGCCATTCTTTTCGTTCCTCCCCCATTGTGTTAGCATTTTGCCTGGACGATGCCGCCTTGAATTAATGATTTCGGTGCCTCCGCCTTAAAACGTCCCCTCATCTGAAAGGTTTACCATGCCCGCAAAGATGAAACTGACCAATATCGACCTGCTCAGGCTCTTTGAATCGCCCGAGTATGCCGAAGTCGCCAAGGGGTTCAAGGAACAGAGCCTCACCAAAAAGGCCGTTGTCTGCACCCCCTTCGACGAAGGCAACCGCATCTTCGTGGTCAAGGGGGGCCGGCTGAGGGTCTTTCTCTCCTACGAGGACCGGGAATTCACCCTGGCCCTGCTGGAGCCGGGCGATATCTTCAGCACCCACACCCGGGCCTTTGTCGAGGCCCTCGATGAGTCGCTCATCCTGGTGGGGGACACCCGGAAATTTCAGCAGAAAGCCGCTGCAAGTCCGGAGATCACATTGGTTATGGTCAAGGTTCTCGGCGAACTGCTGAAAAACTCGATTACCATCGTCGAAGGGCTGGCCTTCAAGGATGCGCGCCTGCGTCTGGTCGACTTTCTTGTCAGCGCCGCCGAGGACCGAGGGCGACCTCACGCCAAGGGGATCTCGGTGGAGATTGGCTTGAACACCGAGGAGGTCGCCCTGCTCGTCGGAACCACCCGGCAGACCATCTCCACGTTGCTTAACGAACTGATCAAGTCCGAGGTTCTCGAGAAGCTCGACCGTCGAACGCTGCTGATCCGCGATCTCACCCGCCTGAAAGAGGTGAGCAGCCTCACCTGACCCGTCCTCATTCCCCACCCGGATCATCAGCCCGCTGGTATTGCCAGCGGGCTTTTCACCTATTGTCCCCCCGTTTTTTTCAAACTGTCGTCCATCCGACAGACCCAAGGCCACCGATGTCTCTACAGTAGGTTGAAGCTCAGCACTGGTGATTACTGCGGGGAGGATGAAAGCATGGGATTGGAAATGACCGGCGACGTTACTTTGCTGGCCTGGGTCGGGACGGTGGTCTTGCTGGTCGGGGAAGTCTTGGCTTTGCGACAGGTCGATAACCTGGCCCGGGCGCTGATTCTCTCCACGGTGGCCGAGTGCGGCTATGTCCTGCTGGGGCTGGGGATCGCAAACCCGGCCGGTCAGACCGGCGCGGTGCTGCACCTGGTTTATCAGACGGTCATGCGCGGCCTGGTTTTTGCCGCCGCCTGGCGCCTGTGCCGGCAGGCCGGGTCGTGGCGCCTGGTGGCATTGCAGGGGAGCCTGCAGAGGATGCCCCTGACGACGGCCCTCTTCGGGTTCGGACTCTTTTCGGTGATGGGGCTCTCCCCCTTCAAGGGGGCGATCAGCAAATTTCTGGTGATCTATGCCGCCATCGAGGCGGGACACTGGGCCCTGGCCGCCGCAGGGACCGTCGCCAGTATCGTCGCCGCCGTCTACTACCTGCGCATCATCCAGCGGGTCTGCCTGGAAAAAGGCGATGGGGAGCAGAAGGCGGTCAGGGAGCGGTGGGAGAGGTCTGCTTCCTACCTTCTGATGATGGCGCTGGCCACCCTGACCATCGTCATGAGTCTTTTCCCCGAGCCCTTCATCCACGCGGCGCAAAAGGTTGCCGGCCTCTGGTCGGACAGAGGGGGGCACGGCGGGGTTCCCGAGTTCGAATCCCCCTGGTCGCCGCTGGTTCTCGTCCCCTATGTCGGCGGCTTCGTCTGCTACCTGCTCGGACGCATCTCCCCGGTTTTCCGCAACCTCTTGGCGGTTCTGCTGGCGGGGCTGGCCCTGATGCTGGCCTGGCAGGGCGCCGGCCTCGATCCCCTCTCCCGCCTTTTCGCCGTGGTGATGGCCGGTATCGGTCTGCTGGTGGTCCTCTATTCGGCGGCCTACATGCAGGGCAAGGCGCACGGAAACCGCTACTACTTCTTCTTGATGCTGCTGCTCGGCTCCCTGCTCGGGGTTTCGACCAGCCACGAGCTCGGCAACTTCTATCTTTTCTGGGAGCTGATGACCTGGAGCTCCTACTTTCTGGTGATCCACGACCAGACGGATGAGGCGCTCAAGGCCGGATCGAAATATTTCCTCATGTGCACGGCGGGCGCCTATGTCATGCACTTCGGCATCCTGACCCTGCACGCTCAGCTCGGCAGCTTCGAGCTGGGGGCAATCGCCGCGCGGGCCCACCTGTTGCCGCCGGGGCTGGCTATAGTGGTGCTGGCGAGCTTCCTCATCGGCTTTGGTGTCAAGACCGGCCTGGTGCCGCTGCACAGTTGGCTGCCCGATGCCCATCCGGTGGCGCCCGCCCCCATCTCCGCCCCCATGTCGGGGATTCTGACCAAGGCCGGCGTCTACGGTCTGCTGCGGATAATGTTTGTGGTTTTCGGAGCCGGCGTGCTTGCTCGTCTGGGCAGCTTCGGCTCCCTTTCGGGCTTCGGAGCGACCCTGTCTCTGGCGGGGACTGCCACCCTGCTTTTCGGCGAGGTGATGGCGCTGCGCCAGGACGACCTCAAGCGCATGCTCGCCTATTCCACCCTGGCCCAGGTCGGCGAGATCGTGGCGGTGCTGGGGCTCGGCACTTACCTCGGCACGGCCGGGGCGCTGCTCCACCTGTTGAACCATGCGGTCATGAAAAATCTGCTCTTTCTGGCCGCCGGCGCCCTGATCTATCGCCTCAAGAGCCAGCGCATCGCCTCCCTCAGGGGGGTGGGGCGCCAGATGCCGATGACCGCCGCCTGCTTCGCCGTCGGCGTTCTCTCCATCATGGGGCTGCCCCCATTCGGCGGCTTCGTCAGCAAGTTCCTCATGATCTATGCCGGAGTCCAAGCCGACCAGATCCTGCTGCCGGCCTTGATCCTGTTCGGCAGCCTCCTGGGCGGGATCTACTACCTGCGCCTGGTGCGCCTGCTCTTTTTCGAAAAGTACGCCGGAGCGCCCCTGCAAGAGGCGCCCCTGCCGATGCTGTTGCCCCTGCTGATCCTCTCCGGGCTGTGCCTGTTCAACGGCCTGTTTCCCCGGGCGGGGCTCGACCTCGTGGCACCCGTCGCCGAACTGATCGCGGCGCACGGATCGATGGTGCCGACCGTATTTCCCGAGCTGACCATGGTCTGGCCCCCGGCGGCGCTGCTCGCGGCGGGGGGGAGCCTGCTGGTCTTTGCCCTGGGCAGGGGGACTCCCCGCCGGGCCGGTTGGAGCGCCGTGCTGACCATGACGGCGGTCTTGCTGGTGCTTCTGGTGCAGAGGGGCAGCTTCGATCTCTTCTCCCTGGGCTTTGCCCTGCTCATTGCCGGCATCGGTCTGGTCAACCTGCTCTATTCGGTCGGCTACCTGCGTCGCGGTCATGCCCAGCACCGCTTCTATCTCTTCTTTTTGCTGCTGATCGCCGGCCTGCTCGGGGTGGCGCTCAGCGACGATCTGTTCAGCTTCTTCGCCTTCTGGGAGATCATGAGCAGCTGGACCCTCTACTTCGCCATCATCCACGAGGAGACCCCGGAAGCCCTGGGCGAAGGGTTCAAGTACTTCCTCTTCAACTACATCGGCGCCAGCCTGATGTTTCTGGGGCTGGCGATCCTCTGCGCCCAAACCGGCACCTTCGAGATGGCGCTCATCGCCGCGCGTTTGGAGAACGTTCCCCTTAGCTGGCTCGGCGGCGGGCTCAGCCTGGTGCTGCTGGGGCTGGCCATGAAGGGGGCCATGCTCCCCGTGCGCATCGACTATCAGATGCATCCGCCGACCGCGCCCACCCCGATCTCCGGCTACATCTCGGCGGTGCTGCTCAAGTGCGCCCCCTTCGGCATGGCCAAGCTCTTCTTCGTCTTCGGCGGGGTGGCCCTGCTCGGGCGACTCGGACAGCTCTCGCAGCTGCCGAGCCTCATGTACCTGGTGGCGGTGGCGGCGGGGCTCACCATGCTCATCGCCGGGGCCATGGCCATCCTCCAGAGCGGGATCAAGCGGCTGCTGATCTACAGCACCGTCAGCCAGATCGGCTATGTGGTGCTGGGGCTCAGCCTCGGGAGTTCCCTGGGGGTGGCCGGGGGGCTGATGCATCTGGTCAACCACATGCTGCTGAAGAACCTGCTCTTTCTCGGCGCCGGATGCATTCTGGCCCAGGCCCACATCGACAGCCTCGACCGCCTGGGGGGACTGGGCCGCAAAATGCCGGTGACCTTCGGCCTCTTTCTTTTCGCAGGGCTCTCCCTGGCCGGCATCCCCCCCTTGAACGGCTTTTCCTCCAAATGGCTGATCTATCAGGCGGCCATGGAGCAGGGGCACGTGTTTCTGGCCCTGGCCGCGCTCGCCGCCAGCGTCCTGACCCTGGCGGCGGTGCTCAAGTTCGCCCACGCCGCCTTTCTCGGCCAGCTCGGCGAAGAGGCGCAAACCCTCACCGAGCCGCCGCTGCTCATGCGCCTGCCCATGGCGGCGCTGGCCCTGGCCTGCATCGCCATCGGACTGCTGCCGGGGCTGGTGCTGACGCCGATCGCCTCGATCCAAACCACGCTGGGGCTCGCTCCGGTGCCAGTCTCCCTGTTCGGTCCCCTGCCCGGTCCGGGGGGCTGGCATCCCGGGCACATGTCCCTGCTGGCGGCGGTGGTGCTGCTCTGCCTCAAGGCGGCCTGCGCCCGCGGTGCCGGCAGCCGCCGCAGCGTCCCGAGCCACAGCTGCGGCGTCGCCGATCTCGAACCTTCCCGGTCCCATGTGAGTGCCAGCCACCTCTACGCTCCCGCCAAGGCGCTGGTCCGCAGGTGCATCGGACTGCTGAGCGGCACGAGCCCATCCGCTAGGGAGGAATAATCATGTTGGAGCTGTTCAACCCCTTCTTTCACCTGCTGCTCTTCCCCGGGGGGCTGTTCGCCCTCTCCCTCGGGCTGCTGCTCAAGGGGGTCGACCGCAAGGTGGCCGCCCGCCTGCAGCGCCGCATCGGCCCCCCGCTGCACCAGCCGTTTATCGACCTGGTCAAGCTCTGGCGCAAGGATTCGCTGGTGCCGGACACCGCCCAGGGCCGCGTCTTTACCTGGGCACCCCAGATCGGGGTAACCGGCCTGGCCCTGGCGGCCCTGTTGATCCCGATCGGCGGGGTTTACACGCCGAGCGCCGCCCAGGGCGATCTGCTGGTGCTCCTCTACCTGCTGGCGCTGCCGGCCGTCGCCCTGATGCTCGCCGGGGCGGCCTCCAGCTCCCCCTTCGGGGCGATCGGCTTCTCCCGGGAGATGGCGCTGATGCTGGCCTACGAAGGACCACTGCTGCTGGCCCTGCTCAGCGTGGCGCTGAGGGTCGGCCTGGCGACCGGCGGGGTGGCGACCTTCTCCCTGGCGGAGATCGTGCGTTATCAGCAGACGCACGGGGCGCTGCTCTTCGACCCCGTCATGTGGCCGGCCGTGGCGACCTTCCTCCTCTTCATTCCGGCCAACCTCGGGGTGGTCCCCTTCGACATCGCCGAAGCCGAATCCGAAATCCTCGAAGGGCCGCTGCTGGAGTACTCGGGCAAGGAGCTCGGGCTCTTCCAGATCATGGCGGCCCTCAAACTGGTGGTGGTGCTCGGCCTGGGGGTGAGCCTGTTCTGCCCCACCGCCCCGGGCGAAGGTCTGCTGCTCGCCCTCGGCTGGTTCGTGGCCAAGTGCCTGCTGCTGATGCTGGCCTCGGTGACCCTGGTGCGCACCGCCACCGGTCGCCTGCGCATCGACCAGGCCTTCGGTTTCTACTTCAAATGGCCGGAGGCCCTGGGGGTCGCGAGCCTGATCCTGGTGCTCATGACAGGGAGTTTGCCATGAAGAGGTTCTGGAAAAATGTCGCCCAAAAGTCGCCCTGGCTCTATCGCATCAACGCCGGGTCCTGCAACGGCTGCGACGTCGAACTGGCCACCACCGCCTGCATCTCCCGCTACGACGTGGAGCGGCTCGGCTGCAAGTACTGCGGCAGCCCCAGGCACGCCGATATCGTGCTGATCACCGGGCCCCTGACCGCCCGCGTCAAGCAGAAGGTGCTGCGGCTCTACGCGGAGATCCCCGCCCCCAAGGTGACGGTGGCGGTGGGCATCTGCCCGATCTCCTGCGGGGTCTTTCGGGACAGCTACGCCATCGAGGGTCCGGTCGACAAGTACCTGCCGGTCGACGTCAACGTCCCCGGCTGCCCGCCGCGCCCCCAGGCCATCATCGAGGGGATCGCCGAGGCGATCAGGATCTGGGAAACCAGGCTGTAAGGAGTCGTGATGTTTTCGTTTCTGAAAGTACTGGCCCGCAACCTGATCCAGGGCCCCGCCACCGATCCCTTCCCCTACGGGGAGACCCATACCCCCAAGGGGTTGCGCGGCCGGGTCCGTTTCGATGCCTCAAGCTGCGTCGGCTGCCGCATGTGCGAGCACGTCTGCGCCGGCGGGGCCATCCGCTTCGAGGAGCTTGGGTCGGAACTGCGCTTTACCCTGTGGCACAACACCTGTACCTTCTGCGGCCTCTGTCAGCACTATTGCCGGACCAAGGCCATCGTGCTCAGCGAAGACTGGCACCTCGCGCACCGTCAAGAGGAGAAATACGCCCTGGTGGAGCAGGGAGCGGTCCCCCTCGTGCCCTGTCTCGGCTGCGGGGAATCGATGATCCCGGTGGCAGGCGAACTGCTGCGCCTCGCCTACCGGGAAACCAATCCGGATATCGACCGGCTGCGGCGGCTCTGCCCCGCTTGCCGCCAAAAACTCGGCATTACAGGAGTCAACAGATGCAGAAGCTGATTGCGCACGTTGAAGAAGCGCTGACCCAAGGGGTTTCCGCCTCGCTCCGCATCGACTGGAGAGGCGACCACAAGGGCGTCACAACCGGCTGGTGCAGACTGCCGCAAAGCGATCAATTGCTACCGGCGGCCAAGGCGATTGCCGAGCTGGGCGGCAGGCTCAGCACGGTCACCGCCTACCTGGCGGCAAAGGACCGCGCGCAGGGCCGGCGCGAGATCGCCTACCACTTCGATCTCGACGGCACCACCCTCACCCTGACCATCGAGCTGCCCCTGGCGAGGGCGCAGGTCCCGTCTCTCACCCCCCTGTTTCGCAACGCCGACTGGAACGAGCGCGAGTTCATGGAACTCTACGACATCGAGGTCATCGGCCATCCCGACCCGCGGCGCCTGTTCATCGACGAGAGCATCGAACCGGCGGTCTTCGAGCGCCTGATCCCCTATTCGACCCTGATCAACGGGGCGAGCAGCACCACCCTCTGGGAGGCGGTCATGGCGCGCAACAGCCAGGAGGAAAACCATGAGTAGCTATACGATTCCGGTGGGCCCGCTGCATGTGGCCCTCGAAGAGCCGATGTATTTCCGCATCGAGGCCCAAGGCGAGACGGTGGTCGGCCTCGACATCACCGCCGGCCACGTGCACCGCGGCCTGGAGGCCCTGGTGATGAAGCGCAACCTCTACCAGAACATCACCCTCACCGAGCGCCTCTGCTCCCTGTGCTCCAACAGCCACCCCAGCACCTACTGCATGGCGGTCGAGAATCTGGCCGGCATCCGCATCCCGGAGCGGGCCGAGTATCTGCGGGTCATCGCCGATGAGATCAAACGGGTCGCCTCCAATCTCTTCAACTGCGCGATCCTCGGCCACATCATCGGTTTCGACTCCCTCTTCAAGCACGTGATGGAGACCCGCGAGATCATGCAGGACGTCAAGGAGACGCTCTACGGCAACCGCATGGACCTGGCGGCCAACTGCATCGGCGGGGTGAAGTACGACCTCGACGGGGAAAGAGCGGACTACCTCTGGCAGCAGATGGAGCGGATGAAACAGCCCCTCGACGAGCTCTACGCCCTCTACGGCAAGAACCGTCTGGTCCGCCTGCGGACCGAGGGGGTCGGGGTGCTGCCGAAGGAAGAGGCGCTGCGCTATGCCGTGGTCGGGCCGGTGGCCCGGGGCTCGGGGATCGACTACGACGTGCGCAAGAAAAGCCCCTACGCCGCTTACGACCGGCTCGATTTCGAGGTGCAGACCGAAAGCGGCGGGGACGTTTTGTCCCGGGCCAAGGTGCGGCTGCGCGAGGCGCAGCAGGCGGTGGGCCTGATTCAGCAGTGTCTGACCGACCTGCCGCCGGGGCCGACCTGCCTCGCCACCCCGCCGGAGATCCCGGCCGGCGAGGCGATCGCCAAGTCGGAGGCCCCGCGCGGCGAGCTGATCTACTATCTGCGCACCGACGGCTCGGATATCCCCGAGCGTCTCAAGTGGCGGGTGCCCAGCTACATGAACTGGGATGCGCTGCAGGTGATGATGGTGGGGGACAGGATTTCCGATATCGCCCTGATCGTCAACAGCATCGATCCCTGCATCTCCTGCACCGAGCGCTAGCGGATGTTCGCGCATCGACCGTCAACATTTCTCTTCCCGATTGTCGGCCAGCCGACAGACCGAAGGAGGGCGGCCCCGGTACCCTGAAGTCGGGAGCCAAAGGTTCGGAGAACATTGACCATGCATGAAACCGCCATCGTCAGCAGCCTCTTCGAGGTCATCGATCGCCAGGTCGCCAGGCACGGGATCCGCAAGGTGTCCCGGGTGCGCCTCAAGGTCGGGGATTTCGCCCTGGTCGAACCGATGACCCTGCGGGCCTGCTTCGAGGTTTTCGCCGAAGGAACCGTTGTCGAGGGAGCGGAGCTGGTCATTCAGGGGGTCCCGATCATGGCGCGATGCCACATGTGCGGCCTCGAGTTCGAGGTGAAAAACTACGATTTTCGCTGCCTGAGTTGTGCAAGCTCCAGGGTCGACATGCTCAGCGGAAAAGAGCTCCATATCGACAGCTTGGACGTTGAAACCTAAGGAGAACGAAGCGATGGGAAAACGACGGGAGAACGAAATCATTTACGCCGACCCCGAGAAGTGCCTCGGCTGCCACAGCTGCGAGCTGTCCTGCGCGGTGGCCCACGGGCAGGGCGACCTGCAGAGCGCCGTTGCCGGGGGGCTTTCGCTGAGGCCCCGCAACCGGGTGGTGCTGGCCGATGGGGTGATGATGCCGATGCAGTGCCGGCAGTGCGAGGATGCCCCTTGCGCCTTTGCCTGTCCCACCGGCGCCATCCTCCAGGAGGCCGGCCAGGTCAGGATCCGCGAGCGGAACTGCGTCGGCTGCAAGTTGTGCGTGATGGTCTGTCCCTTCGGCGCCATTGCCGTCACTGCCGAAGAGAAGCCGGACTGTCGCGGCCGCACCAACCGCGGCGTGGCGAAAAAGTGCGACCTCTGCGTCGACTGGCGGGCGCGGACCGGCAAGGCATCCCCCGCCTGCGTGGAGGCCTGCCCGACCAAGGCGGTCAGTCTCGTTGATCTCGAGGCCTACCGTCTGGCCCTTTTCGAGGCCCGAGCCGCGGAGCTTGCCCAGTCGCATAAACATCTCAAATTGAGGAAGGTGAAATCATGACCATGAACCAGTCCATCGATCCATCCGCCGAGCAACTTCTCCCCCTGGCGAAAAAAGAGGGGATCGACACCGTCTGGGAGCGCCATCAGGCGATGCAGCCCCAGTGCGGTTTCGGTCAGCTCGGCGTCTGTTGCCGCATCTGCTGGAAAGGCCCCTGCCGCATCGATCCCTTCGGGGACGGCCCCCAACGCGGCATCTGCGGCGCCGATGCCGATACCATCGTCGCCCGCAACGTCAGCCGGATGATGGCGGCCGGCGCCGCGGCCCATTCGGAGCATGGCCGGCACATCGCCCTGGCCCTGCACCAGGTCGCCAAGGGGAACTACCCCGCCTACCGGGTCAAGGATGAGCAGAAACTGAAAGGGATCGCCCAAGCCCTCGGCCAGGATTGCGAGGGCAAGGAGATTCCCGAGATCGCCGCCGAGGTCGCCCGGCGGACCCTGGAGGACTTCCAGAATCAGGACCATGCCAGGCCCTGCAACTGGCTCAGCGCCACCCTGACGGAGAAACGGCTGGAGAAACTGGCCGCCCTCCACGTGCTGCCCCACAACATCGATGCCGTCGTCGCCCAGATCATGGCGCGCACCACGGTCGGCTGCGACGCCGAGGCGACCAATGTCATCCTCGGCGGCGTCAAGGGGGCGCTGGCCGATTATGCCGGCATGGTCCTGGCCACCGAACTCTCCGATGCCCTCTTCGGCACCCCGCAGCCGGTGGTGACCTCCTCCAACCTGGGGGTTCTCGAAGAGGACGCCGTGAATATCGCCGTCAATGGCCACAACCCGCTGCTCAGCGAGGTGATCTGCGATGTCGCCGCGCAGATGGAGGCGGAAGCCAAGGCGGCTGGCGCCAAAGAGGGCATCAACATCGTCGGCATCTGCTGCACCGGCAACGAGATCATGCTCCGCCACGGCGTGCCCCTGGCCACCAACTATCTCTCCCAGGAGCTGGCCCTGCTCACCGGGGCGGTGGATGCCATGGTCGCCGACGTGCAGTGCATCATGCCTTCCTTAGCGGAAATCAGCGCCTGTTTCCATACCCAAATGATCACCACCATGGATGAAAATAAAATCAGTGGCGCCACCCATGTGAGTTTCCGCGAAGCGACCGCCACCGAGAACGCCCGCCAGGTGATCGAACTGGCCATCGAGGCCTTCAAGCGGCGTAACCCGAAGCGGGTCAACATCCCCCGGGTCAAGCAGACCGCGGTGGCCGGCTTTAGTGCCGAAGCGCTGGTCGGCGCCCTGAGCAAGCTCGACGCCGAGGATCCGCTGCAGCCCCTGATCGACCATATCGTGAGCGGCAACATCCAGGGGATCGCCCTGTTTGCCGGCTGCAACAGCACCCAGGCGGTGCAGGACAACAACTTCGTGACCATCGCCAAAAAGCTGGCCCGCCACAATGTGCTGCTGCTGGCCACCGGCTGCGGCGCCGGGGCCCTGGCCAAGCATGGGCTGATGACCCAGGAGGCGACCGAGTCCTACGCGGGCGAATCCCTCAAGGCGGTCCTGACGGCGATCGGCGAAGCCGCCGGCCTCTGCGGCCCCCTGCCCCTGGTGCTGCACATGGGCTCCTGCGTCGACAACAGCCGTGCGGTCGGGGTGGCGGTCGCTGTCGCGAACAAACTCGGGGTCGATCTGGATAGCCTGCCGCTGGTGGCATCGGCGCCGGAAGCCATGTCGGAGAAGGCGGTCGCCATCGGCACCTGGTCGGTGGCCCTGGGCATCCCGACCCACCTGGGGATCGTCCCCCAGGTCACCGGCTCCCGGGCTGTCACCGAGATTCTGACCGAAAAGACCCGGGACCTCTTCGGCGGCTACTATATCGTCGAACCCGATCCCGGGCAGGCTGCCGAGCGCCTTCTGGAAGTCATCCGGGAGCGCCGCAAGAGCCTGGGGCTCTAATACGCCGGCAGGCGGGGGGGCTTCACTCCCCCGCCTGCCCCCTTGCAAGGAGAAAGACCCGATGTGCGACTGTCATCATGACCACCATCCTCAAGACGAACCGATACCCGTTTCGGCAGGGCTCAAGATCGCCATTACCGGCAAAGGGGGCGTCGGCAAAACGACCCTGGCCGGGATGCTGGCGCGGGCCTTCGCCGCCGACGGGCGCAGGGTCTTGGCCATCGATGCCGACCCCGACGCCAACCTCGCCTCCGCCCTCGGCATCCCCGCCGACAGGGGGGCGAAGCTTCAGCCCCTGTCCAAGATGAAGGAACTCGCCAAGCAAAGAACCGCGGCAGCCGACGGATACGGCAGCCTTTTCAAGCTCAATCCGCAGGTGGGCGACCTGCCCGAGAGGTTCTGCGTCGAGCACGCGGGGGTCGGCCTGTTGTTGATGGGCACGGTCGATCAGGGGGGCACCGGCTGTGTCTGCCCCGAGCACACCCTGGTCAAGCGGCTGGTGAAGCATCTGCTGCTGGAGAGGGACGAGGTGGTGATCATGGACATGGAGGCCGGCATCGAACATCTGGGCCGGGGGACGGCCGAATCGGTGGATGCCCTGATCGTGGTGGTGGAGCCGGGTCGGCGCAGTCTGCAGACCGCCCGGCAGATAACCGGACTGGCGGCCGATCTCGGCATCGCGAACGTATTTTTCGTCGGCAGCAAGGTGCGTGACGAGGCCGACAGGCGGTTTTTAGAGGAATCTCTTGCCGACAGCTGTCTGCTGGGGGTCATTTCCTCGAGTGATGCCCTCAGGAAAGCCGATATGCAGGGCGTCTCGGCGTTCGACCTGGGCGGCCCCCCGGTCGATGAGGCCCTGGCCATCAAGGACAAGCTCGTTGCCAATCTCGCGAGCCTTCGCGATGCCGGCCGAGGAGGAGTCTTATCGGGCGGAGCGGCTTGAAAAGTCGCCTTTGTGCAGGGATGCCAGAGCCTGTGCGCATAGATACTACTGACTCAGGTACCGGAGTTTTTCGGGAACAACGCGAAAAGCAAACCGCAAAACAAAATGAATGACGTGCCCTGAAGCAGCCAGAAGGAGCCGAGCTTGAGCCAGGCGAAAGAGGCAGCGACATAACGCACCAGCCAGCCGGACATCATGTCCCCGACTATTGCGGCGGCCAGAAGCCAGGTCAGCAGGGCCTTGAGCCGCTCGCGGAAGGAGGTGAACAGGAGCAGGTGGGTGAAAACCACGAAAAACAGCCCCATGGCGAACAGGTGAAAATGGGTCACCTCCAGCAGGCCTGCGAAGCTGCGCGGGTTCATGAACAGCTCCGGGTCGCCAAGGTAGTAACGCACCACCGGGCCATAGGAGAAACCCAGTTTCTCCCGGAACATGAGGATGCCGGTCGCCCAGTGGAGGAAAAAATAACCATAGAAAAAGACCAGAATCGTTCTGGCCAAGGGCCGACCGGAGGGGCCGGTCATCATTAAGCGCATGGTCACGGCCTCCCGATCAGCAAACGGCACAGGGCCGCCGTCTTGCGCACCTGGCGGGTGATGGCCTGGGCCGACAGGGTGGCACCGGTGATCCCCTGAATCTCGCCACCGATCCGCAGCTGCGGCGACAGGACCTTGCCATCGAACTGCTTGAGCCATCGCTCGGGCGGCAGATACTCCTCCGGTTCGAAGAAGGCCAGAACCTCGACGAACCGCACCTTGCCCTCCGGGTCGAGAACGACCATTACCGTCTCCGGCAGGGTCCGCACGGTCGCCGCCTCGATCGCGGCATAGCCAACGACCTCATCCCCCTTTTTCCCTGCATAGAAGCTGTAGAGGGATGAGTCGAGGGGGACGCCGGAGAGCCGGGTCACCTCCTGCGTCTCTTCGGGGGTGAGAAACAGGCTCACGGTCTCGACCCGCTCGGCACCGGGAAAGGCGCGCTTGAGTGCCTCCTCCTTGGTCGTGTAGGCGGCCCCCGAGGCCGGACCGGTGAAGGCGGTGAGGGAGAACAGGGAGAGAAGAATGATGACGGCACTTATTCGCATGGTAGATTCCCACAAAAAAAGCGGCCGGAGGGAAAGGAGGCATCCCCCCCGGCCTTAGCCAATGGCAGGCGCATTAGAAGATGAAGCCGATGCCCAGGTTCACCTCGTCGGCGGTATCCGTCTTGAACTTGTTGTCGAAGTTGCGGTAGTCGGCCTTGAGGACCACGTTGGGGACCGGCTTGTAGCTGACGCCGGTGACATAGAGGTCGACATCCTCGGTGCTGCCACGGTAGTCGATCTGCTCATAGCGGAAGAAGGGGGCCAGGTAGTGGGCGGTGCCGGGGACGAGCAGCGGCAACACATCGTAGGCCACCTCGCCGTACCAGCCCGAAATCCGGTCGGGAACGCCGCCCAAGCGGTCGGTGTCGTCGATCTTCAGCAGGGAGCCGAGGGCCTTCAGTTCCAGGCCCCTCTGCTTGAACTGGCCGTGCAGTTCGTAGATCTCGGTAAAGACGTCGGCCTCCTGGCCGGCGAACTCCTGTCCCTGACCCGAATCACCCAGGTAGGTGCTGCCGCCCAGATTCAGGCCGAGCACCGGTTCGTAGTCGAGTCTGGCCACCACCGCCCAGTCCTCGGCGATAGCCTCGGAGCCCTTCTGGCGGCCGCCGCGGATCCCCTTGCCGTCGAAGCCGTCGGCGTCGAGGCCGTTGACCAGATAGAGCTTGTATTCCAGACCCTCGGCCAGTCGGCCGAAGGCGCCGACCCCCATCTCCCGCCAGGTGGTGGGAATGACCTGGCGCTCCACCAGGGGCCGGTCGTTGCCGTGGAACAGGGTCGGCTCGTGCAGCTCGTTGGTAATGCCCACCGGAATCAGCAGGAGGCCGGCCCGCAGGTTGATCTTCTCGTCCAGCAGAAAGTCGAGGCTGGCGAACTCGAGCGAGACCTCGCCCTCCTTGCCGGTCGACGCGTGCTCGAACTCGATCTCGGCATTGAGCACGATCTTGTCGGTGAACTTGTAGCCGGTGTAGAGGACGAAACGGAGAAAGTCCGCCTGGTCCTTCTTGCTTCCCTTGTCGCTGACCAGGTTGCTGTAATGGGCCTCGCCGTAGCCGCCGACGGAGAGTCCCTTGCTCAGCTTGTAGATCTTGGAGGCGGCGGGCCCGAGCCCGAAGGCGGACGTATATTCGGGGTCGGCCACGGCCGTCTCATGCTTCATCTTCTGCAGCTCTTCCGTCACGATGTCCAGGCGCCGCTCCAACTCTTCGACGCTGGCGGCCATGCTGACCCCAATCGAACTCATCAACAATCCCCCACAAAGACATCCCAACACCAACAGTTTTTTCATAACATCCCTCTCTTTGTTTTTGAAGATTCAACCATTTTTCATTGCCTTGGCGCCGCAGCAATGAAACCGAAACTGAAAACCGATTTCAGAATCTACAGAAATACATCGGCGCTGTCGATGAAAAAATGATTTAAATTTTCAAATTCAAAACGGACGCTCAAAAGATTCGCCTGGCGCCCCCGTTCCCTTTGTGCGAGCGGCCAAAGCCGCACCGAACGCCCCCGGTCCACGGCCGGTCCGGAGGCGATTTTATTGGGCAAACGGAAAATCCCTGGGGCCCAATTAGGAAGAAGCTGTTGAAGACGGGAGGGTTCCTATGAATCGGCACCTTGTCCCCGCGATGGTTTTTCTCTGGATCCTGCTGACCTGCGGGGTCGGGCCGCTCCGGGCAGAACTGCTGGGCGGTTCTGGCCAGGTCCCAGCGGCAAACGGTTGCGGCTTGGACGGCCCTGGGGAAGACGGCGGAAGCCTTGGAGCTGATGCGGCAGGCGGCAGACCTTGTGGACTCGGTCGCCAAGAGCCCGGTCGCGCTGCCGGGCTTGAGCTCCCGCGGGGCCCCGGCGGTGCCTCAATGGGTTGACAGGACCCGGATCGCGCAGGTCGCGCCCCGGGCCAGCAGCGCTTCGAGCGCTTCGGTCGACATCGGCCGGGCGAAGTAGAACCCCTGCATCTCAAGGCAGTTGCGCTGCTGCAGAAACTCCAGCTGGTCGCTGCTTTCGACCCCCTCGGCGACCACCTTCAGATTCAGGCTCCGGGCCATGCCGATGATGGTTTCGACGATGGCGGCATCGTCCGGATCGCCGGGCAGGTCGCGGACAAACGACTGGTCGATCTTGATCCGATCGACCGGGAAGTGCTTCAGGTAACTCAGCGACGAGTAGCCGGTACCGAAGTCGTCGATCGCCAGATGGATGCCGCGCCTTTTGAGCTCGGCCAGGGTTCCGATGTTCTTCTCGGCCGATTCCATCAGCACGCTTTCGGTCAGTTCCAGCTCCAGGGACTGGGGTCCTAAGCCCGTCTCCTTCAGGGCCTGATCCACCACCTCCAGCAGATCGTCCTGGCGGAACTGGATTCCGGAGAGATTGACCCCCATCCGGAGGGCCGGATAACCCGCCTGCTGCCAGCGGGCATTCTGCGCACAGGCGTTGCGCAGCACCCACCGGCCGATGGCCCGGATCAACCCGGTCTCCTCGGCCAGGGGGATGAAATGCGTCGGCGGAATCAGCCCCTTTTCGGGGTGCCGCCAGCGCAGCAGGGCTTCGACCCCGGTCATTCGCCCCAGACCCAGGTCGTATTGCGGCTGGTAGACCAGGAACAGCTCGTCGTTGGTCAACGCCTGGCGCAGGCTGACCTCCAGGTCGTGGCGCTGCTGGGCCCGCCGGTTCATCTCGGCGGAGAAGAAGTGGAAGGTGCTGCGACCTTCCTGCTTGGCGGCGTACATTGCCATGTCGGCATGCTTCAGCAGGGTTTCCGGTTGGCCGCCGTCCTCCGGGAACATGGCGATGCCGATGCTGAAACTGACGACCACCTCACGATCCTGCAGATGAAAGGGGGTTTTCATCAGGTCGGAAATCTTCTCGGCCACCACCACCGCATCGCGCTGGTTCTTCAGGTTGGCCAGCAGCAGAATGAACTCGTCCCCGCCGAAGCGGGCCAGGGTATCGACCTGGCGGACCATCGGCTTGAGCCGCTCGGCGACCATCTGCAACAGCTGGTCGCCGACCGCATGCCCGTAGGTATCGTTGATGTCCTTGAACCGGTCGATGTCCATGAACAGAAGGGCCAGCGGATGCCCTTCGCGGCGGGCGGCGGCGAGATCGCGCTCGACCCGGTTCAGGAGCAGAGAGCGGTTGGCCAGGCCGGTGATCGAGTCGGAGTAGGCCATGCGCCGCATGTCCATTTCGGCCCGTTTGCGGTCGGAGATATCGATCATGGTGCCGACAATGCCGGCCAGTTCTCCGCCCGGACCGGCATAGACCGACTTGTGGAACAGCACCGTACTCTGGCGGCCGTCGGCGGCCTCGACGGCGCTCTCATAGACCTGGGTTTTCCCCTCGCGCATCAGGGCCAGGTCGGCCTCGTGGTAGACCCTGGCCTGGTCCTCGGGCGCCACCCCGTAGACGCTTTGGCCGACGATTCGCTCGCGGGGGTAACCGATGTGCCGCTCGAAGGCGACGTTGCAGCCCAGGTAGACGCCGTCACGGTCTTTGAAGAAAATCGGGGCCGGGATGGCGTCAATGATGGTCTGCAGCAGATTTTTCTGGGCTCGCAGTTCCCCTTCGGCCCTCTTTCTGACCTCGTTCATCTCCCGGATGTAGACGCCGCCGAGCAGAAAAATCCCGGCCAGATAGAGGCCGTGGCGGATCGGCGCAAAGACGCCCTCGTAGACCTCGTCCAGGGCCATGTCGGGGATTTTCAGGAATTCGTGCAGGAAGAAGAAGGTCAGCGCCGTCACCATCAGGTTGCGCAGCCAGCCCGAGGTCTCGCGGTACAGGACCAGTGGCGGGTAGATCAGCCAGAGGCTGGCGTTGATGCGAAACAGCCAGTCGCACCAGGTCTGGCCGAACTTGGAGGTGGGATCGGCGATGATATGCTCGGCCCACCACCAGAAGGTGGCGAGGTAGCAGAGCCCGATGGCGGTGAGGCTGCCGACCAGAAAGCGACGGAACCTCGGCTGGCTGCCGAGCAGGTAGGCGAGAAAGGCCGCCGCCACCACCATGATGGCCATGTTGTTGAGGGCGTGCTCCAGCGGCGGGAAGATGATATGGAGGTCATCATGGTGGATCACCCCCAGCGCCTGCAAAAGGGCCATGGAGATCATCATCAGCTCGCGCGCCAGCCCCAGGGCGAAGCCCCAGATCAGGAAACGCTCGCGCGCGCCCTCGGGCTGCCGGCGCCGGGACCAGGCCACGGTCAGCAGAAGCCCCCACATCAGGCCGGCCAGGCCGAACTGGACGATGTTGTGGTCGATCCCGCCGCGACCGCCGGTAAACTGGGAGATGAGATCGAGGATGATCGAAAGGGACTCCGGCACTTTGCCCTCCATCGGATTTTCCGCCAGGGAACGAAAAAGTTTCGAAGCCAACCTGTCACGCAAAAATCGAGCCCGGTTATCGGCCCGGCATGGCCAGAGGCCTTTGGCGGCTTTAAAACAAACTCATGATCCGCCGCTGGTTAGATGGATTCAAACAACTTCCGGAGGGCCGCTGGGGAATACCGGATGAGCCGGGTATCCGTCCAGGGGTGGATGCAGGTGCCGGCCAGATGGCCGACCGCTGGCGATATGACCGGGCAGGCCTGAGGTCACAGGATTGGAGAGGATCAACAACCTAATAGCGCACAGCAAGAGAAATCGGTTGAAACTTACATTTTCATGGGCCTCCCCAGGCCCCTTCGGTGCGCCAGGGCCGCTTGAGCCCGCTCGGCCAATTCTCCCGTGCGCAGCAGGTTCCGGCAATCCGGTTCGAAGGGTTCCATGGTCCGCTCCTCAGCCCACCCGGACGAAGGCGTAGCGCGCCATCTGCTCTCGGGTCAGCAGGCCCACCCCGCAGCGGTCGCCGATGGTCTCCACCGCCACCACGGCATCGGGGTGCTCGAAGCCGACCCGGGCCGATTGCCCCTTTTGGGCCAGCTCCTCCTCGATGAAGGCGTCCAGGGCCCGCTCGGCCTCGGGGGAAACGATCCGGCCTTTCAGGCCGCGCCGCTCCAGGCGTACGTAAAAACGCTTGCCGGCCAGCTGGTCGATATAGGGGCGGATCGCCTGGCGCGCCCGTTCGAGAAACTCCTCGGCATGAAAGGGAAAGGTCCGCTCCACCGGAATCACCCGGCCCAGATCCTGAAAGGCGATGAGGCTCCGCTTCTGCTCGGTGCGCACCGTCTCCAGGAAAACCGAAGGATCCTCGACCCGGCCCAGCACCACCCCCAGAAACTCGGTTTTGTGGAACTCGCCGTGGGGCGCCAACTCCGACATCAGGTGGCGGAAACGCCCCTCGCTGGCCAGGGTGACGACGAGATTGAATTCCCACATGGCGCCCTCCTTTGCATCCTGTTTTGAGTCTAGCGGAGGCAAGGAGAAAGGCAAGAGCAGGGGGGGGCGGGACCTGCGTACGTCCTCCATCCCCCCTGGTGCGGCTGTTCAGCCGGGATCGGCCCTTTTCAACCTTTGCCGCCGCCGGTCAGCTTGGCCGCCACAAAGCCCATGCCAAACCCGGTCAGCAGGATCAGGGGCAGAACGAGCGCCAGGGACATGCTGATCCGCCAGAACAGAAGCCGCAAGGTAACCACCCCGGTGTTCTGGAAGATGACAATCAGCAACAGCAGCACCACCAGGGAATAGGCGATCACTTTTGGCCGTTTCCATAGTTCCGTTTTCATCTCCATCCATCCTTCCCAGGCCAGCCGGTCGAGACGCAACCGGCGCAGGAGCCCCGCAAGGATGGCCTGCACCAGGCGGGCCGCCGCCCAGCTGGCGATGAGCAACAGGAGCACGGCCCCCCTCAGAAGGGGAAGACCAGGGGGATCAGGGCGGTGGCCAGGAGCCAGATGCCGAAATTAAGCGCCGTGCCGACCTTGGTGTAGTCGAAGAACCGGTAGCCGCCCGGGCCCATGACCAGGGCGTTGGACTGGTGGCTGATGGGGGTCATGTAGCAGGAGGAGGCGGCGATGGCCACCGCCATGAAGAAGGGTTTGGGGCTGGCGGCCAGGTCCACGGCGGTGTTGAAGGCAATGGGCGCAACCAGCACCGCGGCGGCGGCGTGGCTCATGACCTCGGTCAGGGCGAAGGTGATCAGGAACACCGCCCCGAGCACCATCCAGGGCCCGTAGGGGCCGACGCCGGTGATGATCTGGTCGGCCAGAAAGCGGGCCGCCCCGCTGTTCTCCATGGCCAGGCCGAGAGGCAGGGTGCCGGCGATCAGCAGAATGATCGACCAGTCGATGCTCTCGTAGGCCTCGGTGAGGGTGAGGCAGCGGGTGAGCACCATGACGGCCGCGCCGAGGGTGGCGGAGAGCATGATGGGCAATATCCCCAGGGCGGCCAGGAGAATCACCCCGATCAGGGTGAGCAGGGCGATGGGAGCCCTGCGCGGAAAGTAGGAGACGGCGGGAACCCCGCCCAGCAGCAGAAACCCCCGCTGCCTGCCCAGGTACAGAACTTTTTCCTCGCGGCCCTGCAGCAGCAGCACGTCACCAAAGCGCAGGACCACACGGTCGACCTTCTTGACCACCGGCGCCCCCGCACGCCAGAGGGCCAGGACGGTCAGGCCGTGGCGGTCGGCGAAGCGCACCTGGCGCAGGGTCTTGCCCACCAGCTCGCTCTGCGGGGTGAGGCTCGCCTCCACCACCACCAACTCCTCCTTGGCTTCGATCGGCGGCGGGTTGTCCCGCTCGGGGACCACCTCCAGCCCCTTCTTCTCCCGGACTTTCAGAATGCCCTCGGGATTGCCCTCGAGAAACAGGATGTCGCCTGCCCGCAGTTTGCGGTTGCGGCGCGGGAAGGGGATTTTTTCCTTCCCGCGCAAAATCGCCCGCACCTTCAGGTTGAGATCGCCTTCCAGACCGCTTGCGGCAATGGTCTTGCCGTCCAGGGGCGAGCCCTCCAGAATGTCCACCTCGGTGATGTACTCCTTGACCTGGTAGGCTTCGGTGAGGGTCCCGGCCTTGCGTTTGGGCAGCAGGTGCCGGCCGATGAAGGCCATGTAGAGGGTTCCGACAATCAGGATCACCACCCCCACCGGGGTGAAGTCGAACATGGAGAAGCTCTCCCCGCTGTACTGCTGCATCAGGGCGTTCATCAGGATGTTCGGCGGGGTGCCGATGAGGGTGCAGACCCCGCCCATCAGCGAGCCGAAGGCCAGGGGGATGAGGAGCTTGGAGGGGGGGATGTGCGCCTTGCGGCCCATGGAGATCACCAGCGGCATGAGCACGGCGGTGGAGCCGATGTTGTTGATGAAGGCCGAAAAGGAGGCGACGGTGAGCATGATGACGATGATCAGGCGGGGTTCGCTGGTCCCCGCCACCTGCAGGAGTTTCTCCCCCAGCTTGCCGGTGGCGCCGGTGCTGGCGATGGCGGCGCTGATCACGAACATGGCCGCCACGGTGATCACCGCCGGGTTGCTGAAGCCGGAAAAGGCCTCCTCCACCGAGACCAGCCCCGTCAACCCCAGGGCCAGCAGCACCAGCAGGCTGACCAGGTCCATGCGGAGCCATTCAGTGGCAAACAGGATGACGGCGACCGCCAGGATGGTCAGCACCAGAGCGATTTCCATGGCTAAGCGCCTCCTTCGCCGGTATTGATCGAGCCGGCGGGCTTGAGACGCTCCACCTCGATCAAGATCTTGCCGTTGCGAAAGACCGTTACCGTCCCCGTGGAGACGCTGACGGTGACCGCCACCGCCAAGGTGGAGGCGGTGATGCCGGCGGCCGATTTGTGCCGGGTGCCCAGGCCCCAGGGGAGCGGCGCCCCCAGCTCGGCCGGCTTCAGGTAGACTCCCGCCGCCTCGATCAAGCCGTCGCCCCGGATAACGAAGGCGCCGTCGATGGCGGCAAATTCCTTGACCGTCTCGGCCAGCGCCGGATCGAGAATGTTGCGCTTTTCCTCGGGGTGACCGTGAAAGGGGTTGAGGACCAAGGGGGTGCTGTGGGTCAGGACATTTTCCGTGTCGCCAAGGACGAAGATCGTCCCCACCGGCTTTCCCTCGCGCCCCTGGGAGCCGAGGGCCACGGCGATATCCAGCACCCGTTCGAAGACCAGGGGATTGACATGCGTGCCCACACCATCGTGTTCACCCAGGGCAAACATTTCGTATTCCTCGCCAACTTCGAGGAAGACCATGGTGTCCACGGCCTGGTCGACGGATATCCCGGTCAGGCAGATCAGCCGGTCCCCCTGCGCGAACAGGGAACGGGAAATCCCCAGCAGCACCGCGATCTTGATCTGCCCCAGGCGGGTCAAGCGCACCGCCGGCACTTGGATCACTTGGGCCGAGGTTTCCTTGAGCCGTTCGTAACTTTCACGCTCCCGAGTGACGACCACCACCATCTGACCGGCACTCTCTTCCAAAAAAGCCGCCAGGTCGGCAAAGCCGGCAAAGATATCGGCATAGACCAGGATCGCGCGAGCGTTCAGGGTACGGGCCATGACCAATGCATTGCGGAGGATATCCTTGGTGACGTCCATGGTTTTTTCTCTTTCCGGCCCCGGTTCGACAGCTCACTCTTCGCCTGCGGGCCCGACAGAGGCGGCCCGACCGCCGGTGGCCGGCGCCCCCGGATTCGTTGCGGTACTTAACGACATTATACAGAAAAAGCCCGACCCGGTGGTCTTCCGCATTACCGTTTGGCCCGGCCAACCTGGTGAAAGCTCGATAGCAAGAAACGGGTTGGCAGCTGCCGGTTAGGGATGATACTTTTCCTGCGCGCGCCAATGTGACCAGGCGGCCCTCAAGCCTTGCGCAACCTGCGGGCCCAAACAACGAATCGCTCCTACCCGGACAAAAGCAGGAGCTTGCCGAGGAGGTTTAGAATGAACAGAGTTTTTGCCCCAGGATGCGCCCTGCTGATCTACAAGCCGGAACTGGCCGGCAAGATGCGTGATTGGCTGACAAGGGAGTTCGCCGGCATCGAGGAGCATACCATCTGCTGCAGGCACGATCCGAAACTGCCGGCCGAAACCCGGGTCATCAACACCTGCGCCGGGTGCGACCGGCGCTACCGTGAGCTTTACGAGGGGATTTCCACCGTCTCCTTCTGGGAGATTCTGGCCGAGAGCGACAGTTTTCCATTTCCGGATTACCAAAGGCGCGAAATGGCCATTGTCGACGCCTGCCCCACGCGCGATCAGCAGCGGGTGCACCAGGCCGTTCGAACCCTGCTGAAAAAAATGAACATCGACCTGGTCGAGCCGGAGAAAACCGGCACCGGGGGTACCTGCTGCGGCGACAGTTTTTACGGAACGCTGCCGGTGGAGCAGGTAAAGCAGCAGATGAAGAAACGGGCTTCGGAAATGCCCGCCGACGAGGTGGTCGTCTACTGCGTATCCTGCATCAAGGCGATGCACATCGGCGGCAAGCAGCCCCGCTATCTGGTCGACCTGTTGTTCGGCGAAGAGACCCATCCCGGAACCTTCGAGCCGGAGCAATGGCACGCCGAGCTCGATGCCTTCATCGAGACCCACTGATCGCCAGCCGGGCCGGAAAGGGCTTGGCCGGGAATCCGCTTGCCATTTGCGGGCGGACATGCTAGAAGCAGCTATCGTAATGCGACGGAAGATGCGCCCCGAAGCTCACCACTAGCCGCAGCACGTCGGGTTCGGGAGCAGGGGGCGGAGGTGCAAATCCTCTTGCCCCGTCCATTTTCCACCTCACAAAAGCGGCGCTGGCCGCTTTTATGCTTTTCCGCCGAGGCCTCATGAGCGGTTTTCTCCTGACCCTGATTGCTTCCTACCTGATCGGAGCCATCCCCTGCGGGGTGATCCTGACCCGCCTGGCCGGGGCCGGCGATGTGCGCAAGGCCGGCAGCGGCAATATCGGCGCGACCAACGTCTACCGGGTCGCTGGGCGCCGGCTCGGCATCCTCACCCTGGTCGGCGATGCCCTCAAGGGGCTGCTGCCGGTCCTGTTGGCCGCCACCGCGCTGAGCTACTCGGGCCTGCACCTCGGCCTGGTGGCCCTGGCCGCCTTTCTCGGCCATTGCTATCCGGTCTACCTGGGCTTCAAGGGGGGCAAGGGGGTGGCCACCGCCCTCGGCATCTTCCTGATCCTCTCCCCGATTGCCGTGCTGCTGGCTTTTGCGATCTTTGCCGGGGTTCTCTGGAAGTGGCGCTACGTCTCCCTGGCCTCGATCACCGCGGCCGGGGCGGTCCCTTTTCTGGTTCTGCTGATCAACCGCTCCTTGTCGCTGTTTGCTGCCAGCCTGGCGATCAGCGCCATGGTCATTCTGCGTCACCGCACCAACATCGAACGGCTGAAAAGCGGCACCGAAACCCGCTTCAAGGCCTGAGCATCCCGCCCCGCCGCGCTTGACAGCACCCACCGAAAATCTCTAACATAAACAGCAGCTTCACCAACCATTCATCACCCTCTTTTCACCTCTCGGGGAATCATGACCCAACGGAAAAAACTCGCGTTGGCCTCGGCGGCCGTTCTTTTGACCCTGGTGGTGTCAGCGGCCCTGTGGTTCGGGCTGTTTCTGCTTCGTCCGGTGGCGCCCGCGACCCCGCAGCCCCTCCTGCTCCCCGCCGGGGCCTCCTTCGCCAAGGTGGCGGGAATCCTGGCCGATGGCGGGGTGATTGCCAGTCGCGGCAAATTCGAGCTGCTGGCGCGGATGCGCGGCGACGCCACCCGCATCAAGGCGGGAACCTACGCCTTTCAAGAGCCGGCGACCCCGGGGCAGGTCCTCGACCGGCTGGTCGCCGGCGACGTCATGCGCCTCCAGTTCACCATCCCCGAAGGATTCACCCTGGCGGAGATCGCCGCCCGCCTGGAGGCCGAAAAGTTCATCCGCGCCAGCGATTTTCTGGCCCTGACCCGCGCCCCGGCCTTCCTTCGCGAGCTGGGTGTCGCGGCCCCATCGTTGGAAGGCTACCTGTTTCCGGAAACCTACACGGTGGTGGCGGGAAGCTCGCCGCGAAACCTGATCGAGACGATGGTCAGGCAGTTCCGCAGCCGGGTCGACGCGAAGCTGGTGGCGGCCGCGAATAAGCAGGGGCTGAGCCTCCACCAGCTGGTCACCCTGGCCTCGATCATCCAGAAGGAAGCCGGCACCGTGGCGGAGATGCCGCTGATCTCGGCGGTCTTCCACAACCGCCTGCAGCAGGGCATCCCCCTGCAGGCCGACCCGACGGTGATTTACGGCATCGAGGATTTCGACGGCAACCTGACCCGCGCCCATCTGGCCACGGCGACGCCCTACAACACCTACCGGATGCGGGGGTTGCCGCCGACCCCCATCGCCAGCCCGGGCGAGCAGGCCCTGCGGGCCGCGGCGCAGCCCGCCGATGTGGACTATCTGTACTTCGTGGCCCGGGGCGACGGCACCCACGTCTTCTCCACGACCCTGAAAGAGCACAACCGAAACGTGCGCCGCTTCCAGTTGCGCCGCTGACGGCACCGGCCCCCTCTTTTTCAGCCACCTGGCCTGCACCCTCACTGCTCTGACCCTCCTTTTCAGTTCCATTAGACCGCCCATCTTCTTCTGTCGATACCGGCGAAGTTCAGGGTTCAGCCTGGCCTGGCCATACTGCAAAACCGCGGGCGCTGCGCCCCGCCCCCCCACCAGAAGGGGCCAACTCCTGGCCATTAGCCCCCCTTGAGTACAGTGGATAGCGAGATTGGATTTAATACGATTGCGTCAATCCGGAAAGCGCGAGCGTACTGGGGAGAAAAAAAATGCCCCGGCACAAGGCCGGGGCGATAGAGAGAGCCGATACAGAGGAGGGCTCGGAAAGGGGGAGCGGGTCGGACCCAGAAATGAATCTACTGCGAAAGTCAGACCGGCTCCTTGGCGAGGGATTCGGCCAGCAGCTCCACGGTGTGGGCGGCGCGGACCGGCAGGCCGCGTTTTTCGAGGGCACCGCGCAGCATGATC
>NPIE01002827.1_pt1 | contig 34686 bp, 18 predicted proteins | sample 8637661 | NCBI WGS metagenome assembly NPIE01 (sample SAMN07420842, study PRJNA396082) | bioreactor metagenome | isolation source: sample BA12 brine-fed electro-methanogenic bioreactor BA | place: Japan: Kochi | collected 2016-12-09 | reverse complement strand
AGTTTTGGAGAATGAGAGGGATTTATTTTGCTCTATAAAATTTAAAGCAATTATCTTAGGCGGAGCTTTCAATTTAATCTTAATTTTCTTAATATCTGCCGTTTTTACTTTAACATTTAATAATTTTCCACAATTTGCAATCCCCTTACTTTTCATTATCATATTTGGTGGTGGTTTAGTAACTGGTTCTCTTTCTAGAGATTATACTCTAAGTGCTATTATAAACGGAACTATTTTAGGTATTTTAATGGGCTTATTTTTTGGAATAATGATAGGAACTGGTATTGGATTTTTGATGGGATTAGTATTATTCACTCCTTTTAGCCTGCTAGGAGGATTTACCGGTTTTAAAATTAAAAAAAAATATTTCTAATTTAATTTATTTTTTTTTCCCACTATTTAAAATTATTTTTTGATTATATAATCAAAAAATAAAGGATTTTATCAATAGTTTTAAATCAAATAAACAATATATTACTATTTATCCATAACTCAGGTTATGGATTAATTTGTGGATCGAGATGAATACGAAAAACTGGGAAAAGTTGGGATTGAATATCAATTCATTTTTTTATCATTCCCCGTTTCTTTCCAGACATCTTATTCCATAGATCTTTTTTTTACGGGCTTAACACCCTTTCAGAATTAATGTATATTCTAGGGTTTATCTATTAAAACTAAGGCTAAAAAACTATTTCACCATTTAAATCCAGTAGCTGTATCCCGGGCCCTTCCCCAGTTTTTATCCTTATCCGATAATAAAACTTCCTCCACCTTATCTAGAGGCCATTCTATACCGATATCCGGATCATCCCACTGGATTCCTCCTTCATCTTCTCCAACATAAAAATCAGTGCACTTGTAGGTGAACTCTGCCCTATCTGATAACACTAAAAAACCATGGGCCATACCTTCGGGGATGTAGAACTGTTTTTTATTATCCCCGCTTAGTAAGACTCCTTCCCATTTAAGATAAGAGGGTGAACCTTTCCTTAGATCCACCGCCACATCATACACTTCTCCCTGGAGGACCCGGACCAGTTTTGCCTGGGGGTGTTTATACTGGAAGTGCAATCCCCTTAAAACTCCTTTTTTAGATAAGGACTGGTTATCCTGGACGAATTCAACATCCACCCCATTTTCCTGGAATTCCTGCTGGTGGTAGGTTTCCATAAAGTAACCCCGATCATCTCCAAAGACCGTGGGCTGGATGATATAGGCCCCTTCTAATTTGGTGGGCTGGAACTGGAACTTACTCATATTCATCCCCTTTAATTAGATCTTCCAGGTAGTTTCCATAATCAGTTTTTTTTAAAGTAGCAGCCAACTCCAGAATCTTTTCTTTACTTATCCAGCCCTGGTTATAGGCAATCTCCTCCAGACAGGCAATATAGAACCCCTGCCTTTTTTGCACTGCTTCTACAAAATTGGTGGCTTCTAGAAGCCCTATATGGGTTCCGGTATCCAGCCAGGCCATACCCCGACCTAAAAGTTCTACCTGCAACTGCCCCTTATTAAGGTAGGCCTCATTTAGAGAGGTGATCTCTAACTCTCCCCTATCTGATGGTTTAACTTTTTTTGCCAGTTCCACCACCTGGTTATCATAAAAATACAGTCCTGGAACCACGTAGTTGGATTTAGGATGTTCTGGTTTTTCTTCTAATGAGAGCACCTTACCATCTTTATCAAATTCCACCACTCCAAAGGCCTGAGGGTTTTTAACATAATAACCAAATATTACTGCTCCTTCTTCTAAGGACCGGGCTCTTTCTAGTATCTCACTAAACCGGTGCCCATAGAAGATGTTATCTCCTAAGACCAGGGCCACGTTGTCTTCACCAATAAATTCTTCTCCTATGATGAAGGCCTCGGCCAGACCATTAGGGTTTTCCTGCACGGCATAGGATATATCTATTCCCAGGTCACTGCCATCACCTAAAAGATCCTCATACTGGGGCAGGTCCCGGGGGGTGCTGATAATTAGTATCTCCCTGATACCGGCCAGCATCAAAACCGATAGGGGATAATAAATCATGGGTTTATCATATATAGGTAAGAGTTGTTTCGAGAGGGCCTTGGTTACCGGGTAGAGCCGGGTGCCTGAGCCACCGGCCAGAACTATTCCTTTCATCATAACTGCTCCTTTTATTTAAATTATTCACTCATATTAAGGATAGATATTCTTGTAATGCATCTTTATAACTGCGCAGGGCTTTAAAACCCTCCATTTTCCAGTGGTAATTATCCAGCACCGAATACTCCGGACGAGGGGCAGGGCGGGGGAATTGGGAAGTAGGCACTGGTTTTACTTCCACTTCCACTCCTTTAATTTTAAATATCTCCCGGGCGTATTCATACCAGGAACAGTTATCACTGTTGGTTAAGTGGTAGATGCCGTAGGCTGGTTTTTCTATTAATAATTTCAAACCATGGGCTAAATCTTTCGTAAAGGTGGGAGAACCAAATTGATCATCCACCACCTGGATAGTATCATTCTCCTGGGCTAAGTTCAGCATGGTGGCGGGGAAGTTAGGCCCGTGTTCTCCATACAACCAGGAAGTCCGTACAATATAAAATTTACTTAAAATATCCCGGATAAAAGTCTCCCCCTGGAGTTTGCTTTTACCATAGACACTCAAAGGATTAGTTTTATCATATTCCTGGTAGGAGGTGCCTTTAGCTCCATCAAAAACATAATCGGTGCTGATGTAAACCATGCTAGCATCTGCTTCCAGACACCCCACCGCCACATTACGGCTTCCCAGGGCATTTACCTGGTAGGCTAAATCCTTTTTTGACTCACTGCCATCCACATCAGTGTAGGCCGCGGCATGGATTACCACTTCTGGTTTTAATTCTTTAATGGTTTCTACTGTTTTATTCAGCCGGGTGATATCCAGGGTTTCTATGGTGGTGGTTTCCACTTCATGGAATGGTTTTAAGGTTTCCACCAGGTCATGCCCTAACATACCTTCTGATCCGATTATCATCACTTTCATAATAAAACTCCTCAAAAGAATTTTTAACTAAGGTAAAAGGTCTTATTCACCCGGGTGGTTTTAGATGGATTCCCTTGGGGGTGCCAGATATATTCTGCAGGTAAGGCTATTCTACCATCTACTATTTCCATGGTGAAGTTCCCGGCCCAGTAAGTATGCACCCCATTTATAACAAATACTCCTTCTAAACCTGCACCTTCATTTATAAAACTGGCATTACCATCCCAACCTGCACAGGTCATATTAAGGGTTCCTTTCAGGGGTGTATTTACCATCACTTCCTTAAAATTTCCACCAATTAGTCCAGAAATTGTACTAAGACTTATATCAATGGATTCAATTTTACCGGTTCCATTTAACCCCTCTTCGGTATAGGTTAAAAAACCTTCATCTGTTCGGTTTTCATAGGCCTTTGCTGCTCCTGGTATAGCCACATCAAAATTAAAATTACTGCCCTGACCATGAATATTCAGATAACCGCCTAAAGACCCTCCCTCAGGGGAATCCGGTGGTAAGGATACGTAAGTGGTATAAGTATAGGGTATCTGTTCAAAGATGTAGTCCTGCATGGTGAGTACCCCGTAGGCTCCCACTGCTCCCATGATGATGATAGCTCCCAGAAGAACTAAAGCAATTTTTTTATTATTCATAAATGTTCCCCTTTAGTTAAGCAAGGTACTTAAGAACTTGTTAGTATAAATTAGAAGTATTTCCATTATTTTTAAATATTACTAATAAATTCATTGGTTTTTAATCCTAATAAATATAAACCCTGCACAATCTTAATATTTTAATAACATAAATCACATAATATATGATTAATCTTTTTTATAAGGAGAAAAATCATGCCCCTTACTAAACACCTTGATGATTACCTGGATATGGATGTCATCCAGGATTTGATGGAGAGTTTTTATGAAATTACTGCTATACCCTCCACCTTAATCGATCGTAAGGGCAAAATCTTCACCACCAGTAACGGGGAAAATGTAGGGGCTGGATGGCAGGAAATCTGCTATAATTTCCATCGCCAACATCCAACCACCCTTAAACGGTGCATAGAAAGCGACACGGATCTGGCTGAAAAAATTATAGATGATAACTGTTATTCATCCTATAAATGCCTTAATGGCCTGGTAGACATGGCCTTACCAGTATATATCCAGAATGAACATGTGGCCAACCTCTTTACCGGACAATTTTTTTTAGAAAAGCCTGACCGGGAATTTTTCAAAAAACAGGCCCAGGAATTTGGTTTCCCTCAAGAAGAGTACCTGGCGGCCCTGGATAAGGTTCCTGTTTTCACCGAAGAATACGTGGAAAAGGGAGTTATGTTTTTAAAGAAACTGGCCATGATTATAGGGGAAATGGCCATTAAATCCATCAAATTACAGGAGAGTGAGAATAAATTCCGCTCAATTTTAAATAACCTCCCCGGTATAGTTTTTGAATTAACATCTAAAAAAGATGGATACCGGGACTTATCATATATCGGACCTAAAATCCATGAAATGTTTGGTTTTGACCAGGATAAAGATATACAAATGGAGATAGTACGGCAACTACATCCAGAAGATAGAGAATCATTTCTGATTTCTATTGAAGAGAGCTTATCTAATGCCCGTCCCTTTAACCATGAAGCACGATTTATAACTCCCTCCGGAGAAAGATGGTTCCAGGTTATTTCCACTCCGGTACATTGTGATGAAGATTTACTCTACCATGGGGTTATCCTGGATATCCATGACCGTAAGTTAGCTGAACAAATTATGGAAAAATCGCTTCAGGAAAAAAAGCTCTTACTCCAGGAGATCCATCACCGGGTGAAAAATAACATGCAAATAATCTCCAGCTTGATGAATCTCCAGGCCATGGAGATGGATGATGAAAAAACCCTTAAATTCATCAGAGATAGCCAGAACCGGGTTAAATCCATGGCCATCATCCATGAAAAATTATATGAATCCACAGATTTATCCCGAATATCATTCAAGGATTACCTCCACAACCTACTATCTTACCTCTATGATTCCTACACCATACACCCGGGTAGGGTGAAACTCCAAACCGTGGTAAATGACTTCTCCTTTAATATAGATACCGCCATACCATTGGGCTTAATCATAAATGAACTGGCATCCAACTCCTTGAAATACGCTTTTCCAGAGGAGAGGGAAGGAGAGTTATGCATTAACCTGAAAAAAGTGGGGGAAAAATTTAAACTGGTAGTGGCCGATAATGGGATAGGCTTTCCCGAGCATTTTGATTATAAAAACACAACCACTTTAGGTCTCCAACTGGTTAATAAACTAACGCAGCAATTAGATGGATCTATAACTCTGGATAACAAGAAAGGATCAAAATTCATTATTGAATTTAGTGAATTAGAATATAGGGAGCGATTAATACCATCTAATTAAATAATACCTGGATTAGTGGATAAGGTCCAGTTAAATTAATACTGCTCAATGGTTAAAAAAATAATAGCTAATTTTTTTATTAAATGCATATAAACTTCTTTATTTCTAATAAAAACTTCTCTACAAACTTTTTTAATGATGGTGACAATTTAGGTAGTAATCTTCACCACCAGGAGTTTTGATTGCTTATTTCTCCATTACTTTTTTCCAAAAATAAGTCCTTAGTGAGGAATTAACGAGCAAAAAACCTTATAAACCCCTATTTTTCATCAATATCACCAAAAAATAAATAAATTTATATCCTCAGGCCCACATATGAATATTGTCTGTAGAAATATTAAATAAGAACATAGGAGGTGAAAAAACGAAAAAAACAATAATATTTACTACTTTCATCCTTATTTTAGGCCTACTTAGTCTGGGAGCAGTTGCAGCGCAATCACCAGAAAATGACATGTTACCAGACCAGGTAGAAAACAATATAACCAATAATACTTCTTCTTATTCATCTAATAACAACGAAACATCCAACTACCTCCCTGATCCTCAGGTATGGAGGGGAGGGGTACTAATATATTCCACCACCACCATCCAGGATGCTCTGGATAACTCTCTAAGTGGGGACACCATCTTACTCGAAGATGGTGCCACCTTCTATGAAAAACTGGTAATAGGCCACGACCTCTACTTCAATGTAATGAATGGAGGAACTGCTACTATTGATGGTAGTGGTAATGGCCGAATCATACATATCTTACCAGGAGTTACAGTACACTTTACCAACATCATCTTCCAGAATGGACACGCCCCGGATGGAACCATACTTTCCCCGGATGGGGAAAACGGAGGGGCCATCCTCAATGAGGGAAATCTACATCTGGAACAGTGTACCCTAAGAAACAACCAGGCTGGTGATGGCGGATCACTACTCTACGGAGGAGTGGGAGGCCAAGGTGGTGCCATTTATTCTACCGGGACACTGATCATCCAGAACACTCGGCTATATGAAAACCGGGCAGGACACGGAAGTAATGGTGTAGCTGCATTCCACTCTGATGGTTTTAGAGGAGGATACGGCGGCGCTATTTACTCCACCGGTACTTTAATCATTCAACAATCCATGATAGTCTCTAATCAGGCTGGTAATGGTGGTAATGGTGTCATGATGGGTACCGGAGGTAATGGTGGTCACGGTGGTGCTATTTACTCCACTGGAACCATGCATATCCAGGAAAGCCAAATCAACCTGAATAATGCCGGAAATGCCGGTACTGGGGGTTTGAATGTAATTATTGGAGGTACTGGAGGTACTGGAGGTTCTGGAGGAGCCATATATAATGTTGGTTTTTCCACTATCCAGGGCTCAACTATTAACAATAATTATGCTGGAAATGGAGGAACCGGAGCTTCTGCTGCCCCAGGAAACCTGATAAACCCTACGGGATACCAGGGACACCAAGGTGGACCAGGAGGTAATGGTGGAGCAATCTACAACCAGGGTAATTTAATCCTGTCAGAAAGCGAAATCACTGCTAACCAGGCCGGTACCGGTGGTACCGGTGGTGCTGCTGGTGACGGACGAGACCGAAACATAGCAGGTGCTGGTGGTGCCGGCGGAGTCGGCGGCACTGGTGGTGTGGGAGGTAATGGTGGAGCAATCTACCACACCGGAAACGGAACCTTACAAATTACTACTTCATCCCTTTCCAGAAATAAAGCTGGAACAGGAGGCACCGGTGGTGCAGGTGGCCAGGGAGGTAATGCGAAAAGTACCATCCCCTTCCGAGGTGCGGCCTACGCCGGTGGTGCCGGAGGCACTGGTGGTAATGGTGGTTCTGGAGGAGCCATCTACTACCACGGTGACGAGGGATATCTAATCGGCAGTGACCTGAGTAACAACCAAGCCGGAAAAGGCGGTGAAGGCGGTGAAGCTGGAAACGGCGGATCAAGCGCTGGAGCATACTCCAATGGATCTGGAGGTGCTGGTGGTAATGGAGGAAATGGTGGTAATGGTGGAGCAATCTACCATGCTACTGGAAACCTGAACACCTTAACCAACAACCTGATTGAAAACTGGGCCGGAGCAGCCGGTACAGGAGGTGCTCCTGGACAACCAGGACCCGGTACCGGAAGTGGAACTATTGGACCAGCTGGAACTCCTGGTTCCTATGGGTTAGGAGGAGCATTCTATGGTGCTAGTGATTCCAGCCTGCACTTCAACCGTTTATTATATAACTGGGTCTATGATGTGGCTGCTGCACCAGGTGTTACTGTAAACGCAGAAAATAACTGGTGGGGTTCCAATAACAGTCCTGCCAGCAGAGTAACTGCTGGTGTAAACTACAGCCCCTGGATCATGTTACAAATAATAGCCCAACCTGAAACCATACCCTGCCAGGGAACATCCCAGGTAACTGCGGATTTAACCTGGAACACCATAGACGGAGTAAATCCTCACCAACAACCAGCAGGAGGCCATATACCTGACCATATTCCAGTTAGTTTCTCCACTACTCTAGGAGACATTGATCCGGAAAATAGTCAGACATATAGGGGTACTTCTCTATCTACCTTCACCGGTACCACGGTGGGAACCGCCCAGGTATCGGCCCAGGTGGATAACCAGATCCAAACTACCAGTATAGAAGTGGAAAAAATAGACACAGTTCTAACTGTGGATGCTGCTTCTGCTACTTATTTGGGTAGTGTGGATTTGAGTGCTGCTTTGGAAGATGAGTTTGGTAATCCTCTGGTAGGGGAGACGGTTGGTTTCTGGGTTGATGGAGTGTATGTGGGTAGTGCTGTTACTGATGGTGATGGTGTTGCTACTGTGACTTATACTCCGGTGACTTTGAATCCTACTGGCAGTCCCTATCAGGTAACTGCTGAGTTTGCAGGTAATGATTGTTATAACCAGGCTACTGGTTTTAATGACCTTACCGTGGATAAAGCATCCACCAATCTTACTACCAGCGACGTTACCGGCAATTCCGGAGAAACCATCCTTTTAACTGCTACTTTAGAAGACCAGTATGATAACCTCTTAGAGGGAAAAAATATTGACTTCTGGGTGGCAGGAACCTATGTGGGCAGTGCCCTTACCGATAGTAATGGTGTGGCCACCTTATCCTACCTGATAAATCTGGTGGGAGGTTTCTACCCTCTGGAAGCTATCTTCAATGGAGATGACTACTACCTATCTGCTGATGCCACCGCCCAACTAAAAGTGCCCCAATCCGATTTATATATTGAAAGCTGGGCCAGCAAAAACAATCCCTATGTAGGAGAACCCATTACCATAACCTTCAAGTTAGGTAACCGGGGACCAGACACCGCCGAAAACGTGGTTTTCACCCTGGTTATACCTGCCGGTATGGAATATGTATCTGCTGAAGTGGATCAGGGTACCTTTACCTTTGACCCTCTAAGTGGAACCATAACCTGGATACTGGGGGATGTGCCGGTAGGTGATCCTTACCTCTACCTGGTGGTTAAGGCTCTACATGCTGGTACTTTTATCTTCCAACCACAACTTACTACTGACACCTACGACCCGAATATTGATGAAAATATTCAGACAGTGACTATCCAGGCTGCAGAAGAACCACAACCACAACCACAACCAGTAGTACCTATGCAAAAAACCGGAGTACCATTCTATGGTCTATTATTGGCCTTGCTGATGATTGCCGGTGGGATGATAAGTAGAAAAAAATAAACCCATTTTTTCTTTTTTTTCTTTTTTAAAGTACTTTTTTAGATGTTCTTTTAATTATTAACCATCTTAAAATTGAGTTTTATATCTTATTTTAATCTGCTAAAAAATAATTTTTTTAAAAAAAATTCAATTATCATCTTAACTTTTACCCTTAAACTAAACTGGTAAATTATAAATATAGACCATTAACTAATAACTATTATAATTTCGAGGTTAAAATCATGAATAAAAATGAATGTCCCTTTTGCCAGACCCCCCTTTCACCCCAGGCTGAATTTTGCACCAGCTGTGGGAGCCAGATATATAAAACCGGTTTAATAAACCGCCTGAATAATAGTGTTAATCTTTACAGTATCTACCTCTCCCTTTTAGGGGCCCTGATTTTAACCTTACCGGTTTTTCTCTTACTCTCTCTGGGCCTTAGTTCGGCAGCTATTCCCCTGGATGTGGTGGTGGTAGGAACAGTGTTCTTCCTATTATTTATCGCTGGTTTTTTAAATGCCCTTCTAAGTACCCGCAACCAGAGGGAAGCCATATACAGTGGAGTTTTTCTATTCTTGGTATTGTTATTTAATCTGGCACTTTTAGCAGCCCTCACCTTCTTTGCTGCGGTTATAACTGCCAGTATGCTATCTAGTATATTGGGAGCAGAAAGTGGCTCTGACTTTTTGAATGAAGGACCTGATTTTATGGATGACAATAGCAGATCCAGTTTAATTGATTCTGATACAGGATCCGGTGATATAGCCTCCACAGATAATGACTTAGATTTCTCAGGTATTTCTTCTACTTCCTACTTCCAGTTTGAAGGCCTTTTTGGAATAATCAAACTACTAATATCATTAGTTTTAATCCTCCTGGCGGCCCCGGGTGGGGGAGTAGTAGGAGTGCGTCTAAAAGAGCTTCTTAAAAAATAGAATTTGATATCCTCTTAATTCTTTTAAAATGAATAAACCTCTTTTAAGGTAACATTTTAAAAATCTTTAATTCATTTTTTACAATTCAGGGGCAGGATTTCAATTATCTCCGATCCATGTACTTCATTTCTTTAAAATGGAATGTAAAGCTGGTTCCTTTTTTTCTATCTAATTCCCATTTTGCATCCAGTTGATCAGATAGGCTTCTAACCAGTTTCATCCCCAGAGTTTTAGTATGCTCCACATCCACATTTCCTAAACCCACCCCATTATCACTAACCTTTAACTCAAATTCTCCATTAATCTGCTTGAAGGAAATCTTAATCTCTCCCTTTTTACTTCCTGGAAAAGCATATTTAAGGGAGTTAGTCACCAGTTCATTTACAATTAAACCCAGTGGTATGGCTGTATCGATGTTAATATAGATATCTTCTATATCCATCACCGGCTTTATTTCCAAAGGAGATACTCCGTAACTGAAAAATAGATCATCCACTAACTGCTGGAGGTAACTTCCAAACTTAATTTCACTTAAACTGGTGGACTGGTACAATTTTTCATGTACCATGGACATGGACTTTATCCGGCCCTGGCTTTCCTGCAAGACCTGCCGGGTTTTATCTTCAGTTTCATAGTTAAGCTGCAGATTTAGTAGACTGGATATAATCTGCATATTGTTTTTCACCCGGTGATGGATTTCCCTTAATAACACCTCCTTTTCATGGAGTGACTTTTCCATGGTTTTCTCCGCCTCTCTTTTTTCCAGGAGATTGGTGAATATCTCCCCTAACATTACCAGCAGGTCTATATTTTCCTTACTCCACTCCCTTTCTTTTTTAACCGAATCAAATCCCACCATTCCCTGTATTTCACCATGCAATTTTAAAACCACTGCGGTCATGGATTTAATATCCTGGGATTGAAGATACTCTTTTTCATTCTGGGCCTGGAGGGGAAGTTTTTCTACTGATTTTATCTGCACCTGTCCTTTTTCATGCAAAATATCAGTAATCCATTTAAGATCATCCATCTTAACATTCTGCTGGGTATCTATCTGGGGTTCAATTCCCGGGGCACACCACTCATGGGTATTATTTAAGGCATCACCACTTTCACTTATCTGGAAGAGATAACTTCGATCCACCTGCATAAACTCCCCTATCTTTTGCAGAGCTTCATCTATTGCATCATCAGCTTTTTCCGGGGATATGTTAATGAAATTCTTGGATATTTCCATTAAAAGGTTTTCCAGTTCCAGGCGGTAGTTTATTTCTTTTTCAGTTCTTTTCCTCTCACTTATATCCCTCAGAGTACCTTCTACTCCTATTACTTCTCCTATACTATTTTTAAGAAGATGGGCATTGATGGAGACATATACTTTCTCCTGGGCTTTGTTTTTCAATACTGCCTCGTAATCTGATACTTCACCCTGGGCTTTTAATAAATCCAGTAATTTATTCCGGTCCTCTGGTTTATGATACAACAGTTCAATTTTCTTTCCAATTAAGTCCTCCCGGCGGTATCCGGAGTAACGATGAATAGAGGGGCTTATATCCAGGATACGGCCATCATTATCTGCCTGGTAGAACACATCCTGCACATTTTCAAATATCTCCCGGTACTTACGCTCGCTTTCTTCCAATTTTTGCTGGGCTTCTTTAAGAGGGGTGATATCAATTACCGAAACCACATACTCTTCTAAAAAAGGAATATGATCCACCGTGATTTGAGAAAGATGCACCTCCCCTTCCCAATCAATAAATCGAGTTTCATAGGTATTAGGGGCTTTTTTAGGATCCTTTTGCCTGATTTTATGGTACTCCATCATGCGGGGCAAATCCTGGGGATGGGCAAACTCCATCCACTTCCTCTTGTTTTCCAAATCCTCCCGGGAACAAGCTAAAAATTCTCCCATCTTCTGATTAATCAAAGTAAAATATCCTTCTTTATTAAATATTGCGGTAGGAACTCCGGTATTATCAAATATGGTCCGGTAAAGTGATTCTGATTCTAAAAGCGATTTTTGTATTTCTTTAAACTCACTCATATCCCGTATAATAGCCAGTACTTCCTCCTCATTCAATTTAATTAAACGAGCCTCATAATAATTAATTTCATCAGCTATTTCCAGTTCATATTCAAATTCCTCTTTACTATCTTCATCCAGGGATTTTTTTATTTTAGCCAGGGCCATATCCAGGGTTTTAGGGGTCATTCCCAGATCAGATAGATTACTACCTACGATTTCTTCAGGATCCAGGGCCAGATGATCATCCTGGTGGGTTTTATAATCAACAAAGGTCCCGTCGCGTTTTATGATAAACATCATATCCGGTATGGCCTCCAGTATAGCCCGGCTTTTATGTTCACTGAGTTTTAATGCATCTTCTATTTTTTTAGAAGAGCTAATATCTGAAAATTTCAATAATCTACCTACCCGGGTATCCTGATAATCCCTGATTTCACGAAGCTCCAGATGAAGCCAGAGGTCCTCTTTTTCTAAAAATATTTCATCATCACCAGCAGCGCCATAGTAATAAGATTTTAATGAGGGTATTTCTTTTAAAACTTCATCTGCAGTTTTACCTAATAGATTCTCCTTTAATCCTAAGAGAGCGGCGGCAGGGTTAACTTCCACCAATTCATCTTTAGTATTAAAAATAAGGACTCCGCTATTACTGCTGTGCAGGAGTAATTTTTGGGCAATTTGATGAATATCCAGCAGGTTATAACGGAAAACCCCTAAAAATAGGAGCACCACTCCTAATATTAAACCAAAGGGGGTTATATCTAATCCTGGAATGGGAGATAGTCCCAGGGCAAAAATTATACTAAAAATTAAGGGTAAAAGACCGCTTAAGATAAGAATATAAATGAGTTTTCTCTTATTTTCATCCACTTCCTGCAGGGATCTAACTAAAATAAAAGTTCCCAAAAGAAGTAAGCTGTAACTGTAAATAACATTCAAAAAGAATACCGGTCCCAGATCATATATAAGCAGTGATCCCGGAGTATCACTAACCGGGGTGATACTGGGCCATAACAGGCCATGCTGGGAATTGGTAAAGGCCATGATAATTACAAATAAAGGTATAATTAATAGCAAAATTACCTTAGATGGTTTGAAATAATGGTCGTATTTAGTAAAACTCATAACAAATAAAAACCAGAAAACAGCCACATTTGTGGCCCCCAGGTAGGTGGCCTGCATCCAGCTGATTTTAGTAGCAGGATTAGAACTCAATAATTCCATAGCAGAAGCCAGACACCATAAAAACAAACCCACATTCAAACAAATAAAATAGGTATGGAAACGACTTAAAGGTCTGCGGAAACTATAAAAAGCCAGGGATAAGGTACCCAGTGCAAATAAAAGTAAAATATTGCCTAAGGCCGAATAAGGGATATCCATAACTACAAACCCCTGAAATTAAATTTATATTTAATGAGGAACAGTCTCCTTTAATTTAATATATTTCTAACTTCTTATACTCTTTATTATTACTCATATTATATCTATAATCTGCTAATAATATTATTTACTAATGAAAAAAGGCCGTATTGTTTACAATCTCCCAATTATTTAAATAAAAAGCCCCTCCCGGGGGTTTTTTTAGAAAGGGTATTTTCTTTTTAAATAAGTTTATTAAAACATTTCCGGGAATTTATCTAAAAAAGCTGCCTGGAAAATATTGGTCTATAAAAATTAATTTATTATAATAGTCTTCTACTTTTTTAGTTTTACTAAAAGGGTAAGAAATCTAAAATTTGATGATTTTAATTTAACGGCTATCATATAGCAGTTCCTTAAAAGTTATTTTAAAACTCACTCCATCTGCATTAAAAACTTCTAGTTTACCATCTAACTGACCTACCAGGGATTGTACCAGCTGCAAACCCAGAGTTTTTGGGTTATCCAGGTCCAGTGCTGGAGGTAATCCAGCACCATTATCTTTAACTATTAACTGGTATCCTTCCGTATATTCTTTCAATGATAGATCAATTTTACCATCATCAACTCCTTTAAAAGCATATTTCAAGCTGTTAGATACCAGTTCATTGATGATTAATCCTAATGGTATGGCGGTTTCAATATTTATTTGTACCTCATCCAGGTCCAGGTTTAAATCCACCCCTTGCTGGTTGTAGGTGGCCAGTAAGTCCCGGGTGAGGCTGTCTACATAGTGCTGCATATTGATATGGGATAATTCCTCACTGCGGTAGAGCTTTTCATGCACCAGGGCCATGGATTTAACCCTGGTCTGGGCTTCATGGAGTAAATCCAGGGAATATTCATCCTCCACATATCCCCGCTGCAGGGATAAAAGACTGGAGATTATCTGCAGATTATTTTTCACCCGGTGGTGTATTTCCCGTATCAGAGTCTCCTTTTCCCTAAGAGAGGATTCCAGATGGGATTGTATTATTTCTTTTTCATCTAAAAGCTTTCTTAGTTTTTGCTGGGCTCTTTCCTTTTCTATTACAATATTTTCCAGTTCTATTTGTATGGTTTTTTGTTCTTCCAGGCTTTCCTCCAGACTATGCTGATAACTTATCCGGTCCAGGTCTAATTCACTTAGTTTTTCCACAGCCCCCATAATAAGCAGCACCAGAATAAAAATAGATGCATTCACCATGATTACCATGGCAAAAGAAGATGAGAAAAGCTGAGAATTCATACCATATAAAATAATAAAACCCAGACCAATAATGGATAAAATACCCACCGGCAATACCTTACGGGAAAGAAAGTTTCCGGTGTACTCCCGGGTGAAATATTTCATCAATCCTTCCTGGGGATAAAGACATAAAAGGGCACTGGATAATAAAAGATGGGTAAAAGAGGTATAAAGGGCCATTTCGGTGTATACTTCTGGAATTTTAGAAGGATCCAGACCATAAAGATAGGTGGTAAAACCCATTAACCCAATTAATCCGGTTAAGATACTTAAAGACTGGCCGATAACAATTCTTTTTCTAAGGGCAAATAAAAAGATAATGATACCATAAAGTATGAAGTTAAAAGAACTCATAAAACGGCTTCTACCTGGAAGATTAAATGAATATAAGGAATTAAATGGTAAATTGTCGGTGGGTAGAGAAAAACCAAGAATGTATTGCATTAAAAATATTAGGCCCATCACCAAGATAAAAACAGATAATATTCTAACCCCCTGGTTAATCAAAGGATTTTTATTGCGATTTAAGATCAAAACCAAAAAACCACATATCATGATTAAAAATGCGGTTATGAATTTAGAAGGAGGGGAATTAAAAATATCACCGGTAAGGATATTAATGCCAGTAAACCACCCTAAAATCACCATAAATCCCATAAAAATAACCAGTAGGGATAGTATCTGGGATACTTTTTTTGAAATAATTATCCTTCTTAGATAAATTTCTGCATCTAAGTTGTTTTCGCCTTTCATTATATTTTTCTTCCTTTCTTAACTTATTTTAAGATAAAAGAAGCATCAAGGATAGATTTATTAGCTGATACTTACTATTTTAGATTAATATTAATTATTAACTTAATTATTAAATAAAGTTTTAGAAAAAAAGCAAAAATTCCACATTAACTACTTAACTAAAAAATGGATTTAGACAATTTGCTGAAATTGGATGTTCTTTTTTAAAATAAACCATCTGATGTGCTTTAAAATAGGCCCAATATCCTGTTTTCAGGATTTAATAATCAATTTAATCCAGTTTATATACTCCTAGAAAAAAAATTATATGCTACTATTTCTAATAATTATTATTAATAATATTCTCCAGGACTAAAAAATGAAAGCTTTAAACTTATAATTCCCGGGGATACTAAGTTGATTACACTAAATGGAATTTTACCCGGGATAATTTTTTAATATCCGGTGAGTATCATGAAACGTATTTTGATTGTAGAAGATGAGGCCATTTCTGCTTTGGATTTAAAACGTAAAATGGAAGTTTGGGGTTTTGAAGTGGTGGGAGTTGTTTCCTATGGGGAGGAGGCCATTGAAAAAGCCTTAGAATCTAAACTTGATCTTATTTTAATGGATATTATGCTCAAAGGAGAAATTGATGGTATAATGGCCCATAAAGAAATATCTAAACACCAGGATATCCCGGTTATTTATTTAACTGCTTATGGTGATATGGAAACCACCCGCCGGGCCCAGGAAACTGTCCCGGAAAACTACCTCTTAAAACCGGTGGATGATCGGGAATTAAAATTCGCAGTGGAGATGGCCTTATACAAAAATGAAATAAAATTAAAAATCAATGAATCAAACCAGAGATATCAAGAGCTTCTGGATAAAATGAAAAGAGCTGTAATTAAAGTTCAGCTTAAAAATCAGGGCGAAACATTCATTATTAAAGATATTAACCCTGCCGGCGAAAAAATGGTTAAAGTAAAACGTGAAGATATACTTGGCAGGGATATATCGTCTTTTTTTAGAGGAATAGATGGGGATAAACTTCTACAACTATTTAAAAAAGCCTACTTTACTGGTGATTTTTTACAATCCCCGGTGATGAGATACTCCGATGAAAATCTGGATTTATGGGTGGAGGCCTTTATTTATCTTCTTCCCTCTGGAGAGATTATGGCCATATTTGAAGACCGCACCCAGGAATTAAAAACCAAAAAAGAACTAGAAAAAATACAATCCAATCTATCTACCTTAATGGAGAATACCAAAGACTGCATATGGTCCACCGATCTGGATAGTAAAGTTCTATATTTAAATAAAGCATTCAAAGAATATTTTAATCGAGTTTATAATTATCAGCTCCAGGAAGGAGATAATATAACTGAATCTGTTCCATCTCCAGTAAAGGATAACTGGAAGTTGATATTAGAAAGAGTAAAAAAGGGGGAGCAATTTTCAATTACCCACCAGCACCAGGAAGGTGAAAAACCAAACTATTACAGTATATTCATTAACCCCATATTTCAGGAGGATCATATAACCGGGGCTTCTTTTGTAGCCCGTAATATAACCTCCTGGAAAGAAAAAGAATATAAAATTAGAAACCAGGCCAATTTACTTCATAATATTCATGAAGGGATAATAGTTCTAGATAGATACCTGCAAATAAAGTCCTGGAACCAGGCTGCCCATAAAATATATGGCTGGACCCAAACTGAAGTTAAAGGACAGTCTGAAAAAGATATCCTCCATACCCGATTCCAGGAGGATACCTGGGAAAAAGTAAAGGAAATACTAAAAGATAAAGGAATATATGAAGGAGAAGCCCTGCAAAAAGACCGCCACAACCAGCTCCTGATGGTCCACCTCCATATCAATACTTATCAGGATGAAAATAATCAACCAGGATATATCATGCTCATCCGGGATATAAGCCGGCAAAAAAAGGCAGAAAAAAAGACAAAAGAACAGAAAATATTCTATGAACAGATCCTAAACAGCATAAATGAGGGGATCATTGTCACTGATAGCGAAGACCGGATAAAATTTATTAACCAGGGCATGCACTATCTGGCCGATTCTAAAGGAGCTGATTATTCCCTGGTTCATATATTAGAAGGTTTTAATAAAGAAACCATACATGAATTTGCTCCCTACTATCTGCAGGCCCGGGAAACCCTGCAAAATTTGGAATACGAAGCAATAAAAGTTGTGACCCCTGGAGGTAGAAAAAGCTATCAATCCGGATGGATGATCCCTCGCTTGATAGATGGAGAGTATCAGGGCATGATCTGCACCATTAATGATGTAACCCGGCGAATAAAAGCAGAAAAGTCCCTGGCAAAATCAAAAAATTATTATGAAACCCTCTTTGAAAATAACTCTTCACCCACCCTTATTTTTGATAATAATGGTTTTATAATCAAGGCTAATAAAGAGGCGGAAACCATCACCGGTTACAGTCGTAGAGAAATGGTGGATAAGATGACCTGGATGGAACTGGTCACAAAAAAAGATCTACCTCGCCTGAGGCAATATAATAAAAAAAGACAAAAGGGGGATGTAGATGTACCGGATAAATATACCTTCCAGTTTTATAATAAGAAAAAAGAAATAGTTGATGCCCTGGCCAGGGTCGTGGTTTTACCGGAAAATAAGGAGACCATGGTCTCTATTATAGATATAACTGATTACCAGAATTGATTAGATCACGTTCTTATATTATAGATATAATTTAAAATCTCCCCTACTAAAAATAGATCTTATATAAACCTGATTTAAAGATTATCTTCTTCTTCAACCATGGTTTTAAGTAATAGAATATGGGCACTAACCCCCATACCCACCACCATAAGTAGAATATATAGATAGCCCTGATTGGCAATTAACATGGAGGCTATGAGCATCACCCATAAAAAAACCAGACTTTTTAATTTAACATCCTGAGGAACCCCTTTTTTGGTTTTATAATTATTTATATAACTTCCAAAGTAGCGGTTACGAGAAATCCACCTTTCTGCTCTTTTAGAACTTTTACCAAAACAAAAAGCAGAGGCTATAACCAGAGGTGTGGTGGGAAGTACAGGTAAAACCGCACCTATTGCTCCTACACCCAGTAAGGTGACCCCTAAACTGAAGAAAAATACTCTTTTAGGTTCCATATTATCAATTACTTTATAAAATCCTGATTATTTCTATATTATGATGTTTAGCCCAATTAAATATTTCCCCATACTCAGATATCAAATCCTTTTTTTATAGTCTAAAATTTTAAATTTTATTTTAAAACAGGTCCCCCTGGTTCTATCCAACTCTATTTCACCATCTAACTGATTTACCAGACTATTAACCAGTTGCAGGCCCAGGGTCCTGGTTTTAGTTATATCTATGTCTTTTTTGATTCCAACACCATCATCCCCTACTGAAAGCTGAAATTGATTATCCAGTGGTTCTAATTTAATACTAATAGTTCCCTCATCCTGAAAAAAAGCATACTTAATACTATTGGTCACCAGTTCATTAATAATTAAACCCAGGGGGATGGCCGTCTCCAGATTAATTGGAATATCATCTATTTCAAAATTGGTTTTAATGTACCGGGTTTTATCAAAAGATGATATTATACCCTCCAGGAGCTGTCGGGCATAGTTCTGGAAATTTATATTGGTGATTATATCCGCCTGGTATAATTTATTATGCACCTGGGCCATGGTTCGGACCCTCCCTTGAGTTTCTCGCAGGATACGGATTAATCTTGTATCTTCTTCATGTATTTCCTGCAGGTGCAGTAAACTCACTATTATTTGCAGGTTATTTTTTACCCGATGGTGGATTTCACTAATTAAGATTTCTTTTTCCTTAAGGGAATTTTTTATTTCCAATTCAGCCCGCTTTTTTTCGGTAACATCATTATAAATGGCCACCACTTCCCCGGTAGGGGCCTTGAAAACATAGTTTTCATACCAGTTACTGTAATTTTCATCCACATATCTTTTTTCTGGAAAGTATACTGCTTCACCACTATCCCACACCTTTTTAAATACACCTATAAGTCCGTATTCATCAATATTAGGCCTCAAGTCACGAAGACTTTTACCTATAACTTCTCTCCGGGACTTACCTTCCATCCTTTGACTGGTCTTATTGAATTCCTTTATGATGTAATCCTGACCTTTTTTACCCTGATTTTTCACCTCATAAACCGCTATTCCACTGGGCATATTTTCAAAAAGGCCCCTTAAGAAATCTTCACTTATTTCTAAAGCTTTTTGGGCATCCTTAAGATCAGTGATATCTATTACTGCTGCCAGGGCCCCCTGATAATTACCATCAACATCCTGGAGAGGGGTGGTTATGATGGTGGTGTAAATTTTCTCCCCATCTTTTCTTACAAATTCAAAATCATGACGGTCTTTTAATCCCTTTTTACGCTTTTTAAGGTTTTTTTCTGCAAAAGGAATAACACTTTCATCCATAAAATCAAATAAATTTTTTCCCATCATCTCTTCCGGACTATAACCTAACATGGTAGCCATCTTATCATTTACAAATGTTGTATCTGCATTTTTATCAATTTCCCAGATTCCTTCTTGTAAATTTTCAATAAGTAAACGATACTTATCCTGACTTTGCTGTTGTTTTTCCTGGGTTTTTATCTCCGGAGTAATATCATGTAACTTTAATAGCTTGGATTTTATTCCCGGGACAGTTTTAATAGGTGCTTCAAATATTTCATAAGTTTTTCCATTTACCGGGGATTTCAGTCGGTGCTCCCGGGACTTACCGGCAAAAATTTCATCATTTCTACACCAGCTGCACGACTCGCGCTTTCCAAAAAGATATTCATGACATTTTTTACCATTAACTTCTCCAAATTCCCTTTCCAGGGCAGGATTAGTGTATAACACCTGGTGATTATTACTTATAATGCACATTCCATCTCTCAGGGAATCCAGCAGTGATTTAAGATTATCCCGTTCTTTAATAGTAGCATCTTCTGCCTTTTTTTGCCGGCTTATATCCCGGACAAAAACAGAAACTCCCTTAATTTTGCCTTTTTCATCATAGATAGGGTGGTGTTCTACCTCAAAAAATAATCTTGATAATTCTTCTTTCCCCGAAAAAGCAGTAACCGTAACTTTTTCTCCATTTAAAGCCCTATCCAAATTGGCCTTAGCCTTTAACCTATCTTCTTTTACACTTTGATATTTCAGAATACTCTTTCCTAATTCTATATCCACACCATAGATGTTCTTCATCATTAACTGATGTGCCTTATTAAAACTGGTATAATTATAATAGGTGTCCAGGGAAAATACAGGAGTTTTAATATTATCCATAACTGACTTAAGGATTTCAAAACGTGATTTAAAATCACCTGCATATTCCTCGGTATAAAGCGGATTAACCTTAGACAAAATAACACTTCCCAATTATTATATGTTCCAACTATTATTAGTATTATCTAAAAAAAAAATCAGGGAAAATTGAGGGGTAATTAATTAAAATTATTAAAAATTAGAAAAAACCCTTATGATGGGCTATTTTGATTAAAAACGGATATAATTTGAATTTAGAGAAATGATTTTAAAAAAAATAAATTAGAAGAAAAGACTTATTTTGCGTATTAGTCTTTTCTGGATTAAAAGGTAATCTCGGCGTATTTACCTTTCATTCTTACTGTGTTAGTATTCCAGTTATTTATAACGCCCAATGAATTGCTCATACTGGTAGCATCAGCTGCATACCAGGTATTCCCAATTAATACTTCGGCCCAGACGTGTCCGTAGGTTGCTCCACTGTTAAAGGTACAGTCACCATGTGCATACCGGGCAGGTATTCCTGCAGCACGAGTTAGTGCAATTAAAAGGTGGGTATGATCCACACAGTTACCGGTCCTATTGTTTAAGGTACCAACTGCACCAAAACGAGTATTGTAGTAGAAACTGTAACTCAAGTTATCCCGGGTCCAGTTAAATATAGCTTCTGCTTTACCTAAAGTAGAATTAATTCCACTGGTAATTGAGTTAGCTAAATTAACTATAGCTCCATTGGTAACCTGACAATTACGGGTTGATGCTAAATACTGAGCAGTACCTTCACCTTGATAAGGGAATGTGTATAACCTCACCGGTGCTCCCAATCTACTGGTTAAACTATCCAGAGTCACAAAATTAGGTAAATAATTTTCAGTCTTCTGGAAGTTCACGATCTTGGTGAACATGTATACCATTGACTCAAACCTTATATTACCCCTACTACTTTTTGCAAAGTTAGGAGCCTGCTTATTAGCGTCAATAAAGTTGAGTACTCGCTGTGCCAGATCCAGGTATTCAGTTTTATTCAGGGTTCCACTTAGATCACTACCACTGGAATTAGTAGCAGGGTTAACTAACAGATACTGGATATTACTGTTTACTCCACTGTTTGATTGCAAGATTTCTTTTACCAAGAGGTAAAGGAAGTCACTCATGGATACCTGTACATTGTTAATGGTTACAAAGTTAGGTAACTTGGCATTGGAATCCGTGTAAGTCTTAACTCTGTTTGCTGCGTCTTTGATTTGATCTAGAGTGAACTGAGGAATATCAGGGTTCACTGGTGGTTCTACTGGTGGTTCCACAGCAGGTAACGGTGCTCTCACCTGGTTAACTGCACTGGTAACTCTGACAAAGTTTGGCAATACCTTATTCTGGTGATGGAAATTAAGAATCCGGGCAAATACTTCAACCAGACCTTCGTACTTAATCCTACCCTGAGTTACAGTAGCAAAATTAGGTGCCTGGCCATTGGTATCCATAAATCTAACTAATCTCTGTGCAAGGTCAACATAATCCTTCCTTAACAAATTGCCAGTTCTGATTGTTCCTCCAGTGGAATTATTAGGATTGGCAATGGTCTTCTGGGTTATCAGATTATTGTTTCCAGTGTTAAGTTGAATAACAGCTTTACTCATAAGGTAAAGGAAGTCACTTATAGGTACCTGTACATTGTTTATGGTCACATGAAGTGGTAATCTCTGGTTAGCAGCAATAAAAGCATTAACTCTATTGGCAGCTTCGGCAATAGCAGCGTTAGATAACTTCAATGGGGTATTGTTTACTGGTGGTTGTACTGGTGGTTCTGCTGGTGGTTCTGTTGGTGGTTGTACTGGTGGTTGGGTGGATTCTACAGCAGCGGCTTTTACCAGGTGAGTGTTTTCCAATCGTACAAAATTAGGCATTTGCTTATTATCTTTGTAGAAGTTAAGGATTCTACTATAGATGCATACCAATGCTTCGTATTTGATTTTACCTTCACTTACTGTGGCAAAATTAGGTGCCTGTTTATTCTGGGTCATGAAGTTTACCAGTCTCTGTGCCAGGTCCTGGTAGGCAGCCCTATCCAGGTTTCCGGTATTGTTGTCACCATTGGAATTAGTAGCAGGTGCCATAGTCTTATGAGAAATTTTAGCCTGATTTCCATTTTCTAACTGAATGGTAGCTTGGGACATGAGATACAAAAAGTCACTCATGTTTACCTTGTAATTGTTAATGATAACAAAGTTAGGTAGCTGCATCTTGTCGTCAATGAATTTTTTCACCCTGCTGGCAGCATCGGTAATCTCCTCTAAACTAAAACTGGGAGGCTTAATATCATCTTCAGTTATTCCTCCCACTGCATTATAGAATGAGTTGTCTAATATTCCAAAACGGAAAATAGCATAACCTGATGCTCCTTTATCTAATGCTTCAATCAAATCAGCCATTAATACGTTAGCAGGTACTGCAGTAGTATTTGCATCAGAATGGTAGCTTAATAAAGCCGCCCATACTTGGGTTCCTCCGGCCTGGTTTACGATGTAACTGGTAACGGTTCCGATCCAATCTATTGTCTGGTTGTAGTTACCTCGATATATCATAGGAACCAGAACATCCAGGTATTTTGCAAGCTGAGCATAATCCTGACCATAATAATATGCATTTGCTGCTCCTTCTGGCATTAAAGCTGCAGATAATAAAGCATTAGGGTTTAAAGCTTTAACCAGTTGATTAACTGTTGCAACATAATTAGTTATGGATTCTGTTCCATTGGTACTATTATATGCATTTCCAGGGAACCGGACATAATCAAGATGGATACCTCCTACACCAGGAATCTGGGTATATCTCTGGATATCATTTAAGATAGCATTGATAATAGCCTGATTTTCTGGCAGGGTAGGGTTAATCCAGGTATTATTGACTCGGAAAGCCTGCACCCACACACTTACTCTGATCCCATTATTTTGAGAGTCATTTAGAAACTTATTCAGAGTAGTCTGATATGAGGGAGTGTCAAAGGCAGCATAACTGAGAAATATATCAGTGATTCCAGCCACTTTAAGTTGATTGAAATCAACGTTTTTCATGTTATCTGCTCGTACATAAATAGCACCTGAAGCGGTTTTGGACGAGTTATTAGCCGTTTTATTTTCTCCGGCGGCGGCGGCGTATTGTTGTTCAATAGTTTCAGTCTCTGGCTCGTTAGAATGGTCTGCAGTGCTCTCATTTAAGAGTTCACTGGTATTTTCCATAGTTTCAATATCTGATTCGATGTCTTGAATTTCGGTGTCATTGCTTTGGGCATAAATTGCGTTTACATTTAATATAGCAATGCATAATGCTAAGATTAGCACTATATTATTTTTTCGCGAAATTATATCTCCTCCACATCAATCGAGATTCCCTCCTAAAAAAAAGAACCCTTAAAGGCCCCTTTATTTACAAGAGATTCAACTGATAGAATTAATCCACTTTAACTTCCTATATAAATTTATCGAATTATTTCTTTAAAAAAGATGATTTATAGGGCTTTAAATTTAAATTGAGAACTCAGGAGGATTATTTTCATGCTATTAAAATATAATCCTATTTTTAATGTCAGATTGAGTATTCTGACCATATTCTAAACTCATTTACAACATAAAGAATGATTATCTCCTTTTTTTCTATGAAATAACTTTATCTAATCTTCATTACTCCAAATAACTTTAAATATTCCTGATAAGGACGATATTTATCTCAATTTAATACCTCTCCACTAAACTCCATATTTTAAATTTAAATAAAACTATTTAAAACGTTTTTATAATCAATAAAACTATTCAGGGGTCTTTAAATACTCAGGGCAGATTACAAATCAGGAATAAACATTATTTTTAGTGAAATTTTTATCCAGCTTATGAAAAAAATAGACTTATTTCACCAAAAAAGCCTGTATTTTGCATTTGAAACAAAATTTCAGCTTTTTTCCGATTAATTTTACATCCAGAAAGTAATATAACCAAAATAGGAGGTGTATTAATAAATTTTTCTGGGCCGGGGGATAGGGCTTTAATCCACCTTTACTCCACAATAGATAGATATGGGCTGATTTATCATGGGCAGGATCCATTATAATCGATCTAAAAATTAATAACTGTAATTAATAATTTTAATTTAATATATATTATTTATCCTTTATTCTTAATCTAAAAAATATTTTCTTTAAAAAAAAGAAATTAGAGAAAGGCATTATTTTTTGCCTTTCTGGTTAGTTAAAAAGAAGGCTTGAACCTACCAAGGTAGATTACTGTGCCTTCCTTTCATCACTACCGTAGCAGTGTTCCAACTGTTAATTATGCCCAAAGAATTGCTGTAACTGGTGGCATCTGCCGCGTACCACTGGTTACCAATTAATATTTCGGCCCAAACATGTCCGTAAGTACTTCCGCTGTTAAAGGTGCAGTCACCATGTGCATACCGGGCAGGTATTCCTGCTGCTCTGGAGAGAGCCACCACCAGGTGGGTATGATCCACACAGTTACCACTCCTATTAGCCAGAGTATTTACTGCGCCATATTTGGTATTGTAATAGAATTCATATCTTAAGTTATTCCTAACCCAGTTAAAGATAGCCTCAGCTTTATCCCAGTTATTATTCAGTCCACTGGTTAAGCTGGCTGATAATGACTGAATCTGAGCATTATTCACCTGACAGTTTTGGGTGGCCACCAAATACTGGTTTAAACCCTCCCCCTGATAAGGGGTGGTCAAACTAGAACCACTAGAAGAAATTCCACCAATAATAGCCACAGTATTAGGTAGCTGTTTGTTGTTTTTGGCAAAGTCCATTATTCTGGTGTAGGCGTAGATGAGGTTTTCGTATTTTATGCGGGCCTGGTTGTGGGTGGCGAAGTTGGGTGCTTGTTTGTTGGTTTCCATGAATTGGAGTATTCTTTGTGCGAGGTCCAGGTATTGGGCTTTGTTTAGTGTTCCGGTTTCCATGTTTCCGGTGGAGTTGGTGGGTTCGGTGATGTTTTGGTGGTTGATGGGGTTGTTGTTATTGTTGTTGGTTTGTGTTGTTGCTTTTAGTAGCAGGTAGAGGTATTCGCTCATGTTTAGTTGTTTTTGGTTGATGGTGACGTAGTTGGGTAGTTTTTGATTGGTTTCTATGAATGTTTTTACCCTGGTGGCGGCATCTTGTATGCTGGCCAGGGTGAAGGCGTTGGGATTGTTATTGGTTGGAGGGTTTACCGGTGCGGTTCCTCCTTGTATGTTGATTATGTTTACGGTGTGGGGTAGTTGGTTGTTGTTTTTGGCAAAGTCCATTATTCTGGTGTAGGCGTAGATGAGGTTTTCGTATTTTATGCGGGCCTGGTTGTGGGTGGCGAAGTTGGGTGCTTGTTTGTTGGTTTCCATGAATTGGAGTATTTTTTGTGCCAGGTCCAGGTATTGGGCTTTGGTTAGTGTTCCGTTTTCCATGTTTCCGGTGGAGTTTACGGGTTCGTTGATGGTTTGGGGGTTGATGGGGTTGTTGTTATTGGTGTTGGTTTGTAGTGTTGCTTTTAGTAGCAGGTAGAGGTATTCGCTCATGGGTAGTTGTTGCTGGTTGATGGTGACGAAGTTAGGTAGTTTTTGATTACTTGCAATGAATTCATTTACCCGGCTGGCAGCATCTTGAATGCTACTTAGACTAAAACCAGAAGTAGTGGGTGGTGCAACCGGTGCAGTTCCCTGTCCCGGCGTGCTCAAATCAATATTGAGTACCGTGACAAAATTAGGAAGCTGGTTGTTTTTATTTACAAAATCCACTGCTCTACTCATGGAATAAACCAGGTTTTCAAATCTTATTTTTCCCAAGCTACTTGAAGCAAAATTAGGAGCTATTAGATTAGTATCCATAAATTTAACTAATCTACTGGCGATGTCCAGGTATTCGGATTTATTTAAAGTTCCGTTAACAGGATCTCCCATAGGAGCTAAGGGTTCGATTATTTTTTTGTAAGCTACAGGGGTGTTACTTCCGCTATTTAACTCAAGAACTTTAGCCAGCAAATAGAGGTATTCACTCATATTCAACTGCCGGTTGTTAATGGTTACAAAATTGGGTAGTCTTTGATTAGATTCTATATATTCTTTCACCCGACTGGCAGCATCTTTAATACTTCCAGGGGAGAAACTAATCGGATTGTTACTGTTTTCACCAGCGGTAGGATTATGCATAGCACTTGAATATTCAAAGAACCCTTCATCTAATAATCCATAACGGAAAAGAACATATCCGTCTGCTCCGTTTTTCAGAGCACTTACCACATCACCAAATAGTTCGTCTGCTCCAATAGTAGTCAGGTTATTATCCGACTGGTAAGTTAAAATACCAGTCCAGACCGGTGTTCCAGCTGACTGGCTCACAATATAATTGGTAACTGAACCTATCCATGAAGTGTTCTTATTATAATTACCTTTATATATCATGGGAACCAGTACATCCAGATAATTCGCCAGTTCGGTGTAGTTTTGCCCATAATAATAGGCATTAACTGCTCCTTCTGGCATTAATGCGGCAGAAATCAATGCATCAGGTTTGATGGCTTTAACAACGTCTCTTACTCTGGAAACGAAACTGTTTATGGATGTGGTTCCATTGACCTGCTGGTAAGCATTACCTGGATAACGTATGTAATCCAGGTGCACTCCATTTATCCCGGCCCTACCGGTTAAAATACCAATCCTACTTAGAAGATCAGTAATATAGGTAGCAGAGGATTCATTAGCAGGATCAATCCAGGTGGAATTAGGCTTGAAACAATTGACCCATACACTGACTCTGATTCCAGATTCTTGTGCATTTTGCAAGAACCTGGCTGATGAGTTCTGGTACTTGGAATTGGTCAAAGCTTCAGAATCAAGGAAAATATCTGTGATTCCTGCAGCCTTTAATTCCTCTAAATTCACAGCATCCATACTCCAGTAACGCACCCACAGTGCTCCAGTTGAATTCTGGTAGGGAACCAGGTCCACAGGAGTATAATTTCCTGCACCAGCTGCTTCACCATAGGCGGCATACTGCTGGGACTCATTTTTTTGATTACCATAGGCGGCATACTGAACTTCCGATTCCAGGTAATCATCCACCACATTACCACCACTATCAGATTCTGCTTTCCCTGTGGGGCAAGCATCACCTGTAAGAGAGGTGGTATTTTCAGGGTGAGATATTGGTTCATCACCATAATTCCCATAGGAACTATCAGGGGTGTTATTAAAACTATCTACTGAGGTTGCATTCATTTGGGCGAAAATCACGTTGGTATTTAACAATGCAAAGCACACTAAAAGCATGCAAAGCATTTTCACCTTCCGCGAAATAATATCGCCTCCTAATCACCAAAGCCCCCCCAGGTATATAAGGCTAAATGTAAGGGTTACCTAACATTGCCTAATAAAGGCCTTGACGATATTAATAATTATGAATCAAATTTCCATATATATTTTCCTGATATAAAATTAAAAAAACGTCCTTAAGGCCGTTATTTAAAATTATTCCAAAGACATAAAATAAGAATACTGGATGGATTTTTTGAACCATTATTTCTCTCAGGCGATTTAAACTTTTTTTAAATGATTATTACTAACTCTAAACCATCAGATATATTCTTTAACGCCAAAAAAACTTATAAAAAAATGTTTTAATAATTTTTTAGCATCCTTAAGAATTGATAAAAATAATCTAGAATTTAAGTATAAGTGCACTGAAAAATACGATTCCGAATAAAAAGTGAAAACCTGCTCTAGTAGATAATCATTTTAATTTAAAAATAACTTTACTTGATTAGTAGATACCCCTAATTGAGTAGTTCCACCATAAAATTAAGGTACAAAAAAGGATTCTGATTTGGTTTAAAATCTTCAAATAGACAAATAAAAAAAAATAAAAAAAATAAAAGGGTTTTAGAAACTTAATTCTGAATATACTCCTTTCATAACCACGTTAGCAGTATTCCAATTATTTATGACTCCTAAGTTATTTGATGAACTGCTGGCATCTGCTTTTACCCATTTACCATCAATAAATAACTCTGCCCATACATGGCCATAGACACTTCCACTTTTGAATTGACAGGTACCATGGGCATAGCGGGATTCAATACCTGCTGCCCGGGTAAGAGCAATTAAAAGGTGGGAATGGTCCACACAGTTACCATTTTTATTTTTCAGAGTATTCACTGCACCATATTTGGTATTGTAGTAGAAACTGTAAGTCAGGTTATTTCTTACCCAGTTGAATATGGCTTCTGCTTTTTCCCAGGTGGTATTAACACCCAGAGTCAGCTGATTAGCCATGGCAATAATGGTAGGGTCATTTACCTGGCAATTTTTACTGGCCTTTAAAAAGACCGAGGTATTGTTTACTGGATTGGTGGCATTTTCTGCAGGTTTAGTACTGTTTAATGTTTTAAGTGGTACCACATTACTCAAAACATCCAATCTAACGTAATTTGGCAGCTTTTTATAGGTGTTCTGATAGGACATCACCCGACCAAAGACATGGAAAATTGCTTCGTACTGCATAGCTCCCTTACTGGTCTGGATATTGTCTGGTGATTTACCATGGGTATCCATGTAGGTGCTTACCTGCTGGGCCAGTTTTAGGACTTCACTTTGCAGGAGATTCCCACTTAACTTCACACCATGAGAGTTGGTTGCACTATTATAGGTACCATATGCTATGGATCCGGTACCTCCATTTTTAATCTGCACCAATCCCTTAGAAAGAAGGTATAGATACTGGTCAATGCTCAACTGTTTGCCACCCACCATTACAGTACCGGGTAGCTTTTTGTTCTTATCCATGAAACTAACCAGACTGGCACTGGCACTTCTAATATCATTTAATGTGGCAGTGGGCTTGGCAGTACTTTGATTGGTTACAGGAGCGGGGTTTACTGGTTTGGTTTCAGCCACAGGGGCGGTTTTAACCTGATTAATAGGGTCCATGTATACGAAGTTGGGAAGTTTCTTTTGGGTGGCTTTAAAATCGAGTACCCGGGAGTAAATATAGATTAAAGCTTCGTATTTGATTTTTCCTCTGCTAGTAGACATGTAATCCGGGGCCTTACCATGGGTATCCATGTAGCTGGTTATGTCCTGAGCCAGTTTCAGATATTCTGATAAAACTAATTGACCGGTGAGTTTATCACCCTGGGAATTAGTAGCAGCCTGTTTACTGGTATAGGTCACCGTCCCGGTAAATCCATGGGGATTGGTGCTCAAACTTTTTACCATGAGGTACAGGTAGTCACTGGAACTCACATTCTCCATTGAAACTTTCACCGTGGGTGTTATTTCTTTTTTAGTGTCAATTTGAGTTTTAACTGCGGAACTGGCACTTATTATACTGGATATAGTAGTATTTTTAGTTTGATTGGTAGCTGTTTCCTTAGAGCTACTATTAGGAGTAACTGCATTACTGGTGGTTGAATTTACGTTTTGTGGTGGAACTTCTTCAGCGTAAATTCCACTTATACTAATTAAAATCAGGCATAAAAATAGTATGCCTCTCAAATTCATTTTTCGCGATATTCTAACGCCTCCATATCATGAAGACTGAAAATAAATTTTTTCATCAATTTAAATCTAAATATTTGATTCAGGGACTGTAACTAGATATTACTAGTCAACATGATAACTCCATTTTAACCTCCACTATACTATATAAAGTTACTGCCAGCAAATCCTGAAAAAGACCATTATAAAACTTTTTAAATTAAAAGGGACATAAGCTGAGCTTTTCAATATATCTAAAAAAAACTATGGGCATTATTCATTTATTTTACTAATCAGCCCCTCCTAAGTACTCCTATTTATCCAGTATACAGCCTACTATAGTTTATTTTAAGGGGATGTAAATTTTAATCCATAAGTCAGCAGCTTAAATAACTTTAAATCAGGAAAAAATTATGTAAATAAATCTAAAAAAATAATAACATGATTAATCACTATCAGGGTAGATTTTAATACCAGAGGTTTTTTAGAATGAAAAATTGTAACAAAAGAAAACTTTGATTTAATTTTCAATAATAACTGAACCTTATTTATAATAACTAATACCGTATTTTTAAGGCCCTAATATCATTTTTTAAAAAAATTTATCCTTTTTTGCAAACCAGAGCTGATTTCAAATAAAATTAGAATTTTTTAAACGTGAATCTCTCCTAAGATCATAAAATAAAAAGAATCTAAATCAATGAATTTTAAGCGAATATTTAAAAAAAAACTTTAAAAACTTTCCAGATATCAATTTTAAAAAAAAAATAAAAAAAGGGAGGGGGTTATTTTAGAATGGTAAGGATGCGTAGTACCCTTTAATAGATGCAGTTCCAGTGTTCCAGTTATTTATTACACCTAAACGGTTTCTGGAACTGGAAGGATCTGCTCTTACCCAGTTTCCATTAATTAAAATTTCAGCCCATACGTGTCCGTATCTGCTTCCACTGGAAAAAGTACAGTCACCATGAGCATACCGGGTAGGTATTCCAGCAGCACGAGTTAGTGCCACTACCAGATGGGATTGATCCACACAATTACCTGTTCTACTGTTTAGAGTACCTAAAGCACCATATCTGGTATTGTAATAGAAACTGTAACTTACACGGTCTCGTACCCAGTTGAATATGGCTTCAGCTTTATCCCAGGTGGAACTTAATCCACTGGTTAAAGAATTAGCCAGGTTAACTATGGCCGAGTTGGTGACCTGACAGTTTTGACTATTTGCCAGATAAATGGCATAGGCACTGTAATCCGGCTTATCTCCACCACCACCAGCAGATTGATTCTGGTTGTAAGTGGTGGCCACTGCATTGGTATCAGCCAGGGTTACAAAAGTAGGTAACCTTCCCTGATTGGAGTGGAAGCTCATTATCTTGGAGAACATGTATACCATTGACTCGAATTTGATTCTACCATTATTGGTATTTCCAAAGTTCGGTGCTTGTAAATTGTTTTCCATGAAATCCTTAATTCTCCCGGCCAGATCCATATAGGAATTTCTGTTCAGGGAGTTGGATAATTGATTACCACTGGATGCGGTAGGTGCTTTAAAATCGCCAAAGGCAATATCCCCATTGGATCCAGTATTAATTTGCACCAGTCCGGCACTTAAAAGATACAGGAACTGACTCATATTAATCTGCATGTTACCAATAGTGACAAAGTTCGGCAAGGCCTTATTTTTTTCTACAAAAGCCTTAACCCGATTAGCAGCGTCCAGTATCTGACCTACAGTAACTTTCAGAGGGTTATCTTCTACCGGTGGTTCAGTGTTTTCTCCAGGTGTGCTGTTTCCAGGGTTGGTGTTGTTGTCGTCTGGGGTGTTGTTTCCAGGGTTGGTGTTGTTGTCGTCTGGGGTGTTGTTTCCAGGGTTGGTGTTATTGTTTCCAGGTGTTACTGGTACCGTATCTGCCAGGGGAGTGGTTCTAACCTGGTTTAGAGGTGCCATGTAAGCGTAGTTAGGTAACTGCTTGTTGATGTTCTGGAAATCCAGTATCCGGGCAAAAAGATATACTGCTGATTCAAATTTTATGTTTCCTCGAGTGCTACGACCAAAGTTCGGTGCAACCCCATTAGCATCCATGAAATTACCGATTCTGCTGGCTAAATCCAGATAATCTTTTTTAAGCATGGTGCCTCTCAGGTTGCTGGTTCCTGATGAATTAGCAGGTAAACCATAACTCTCATAAGCAATATTTCCATTTTGACCAGTGGATATTCCTAGAAGTCCTTTAACTGAGATATAAAGAAAATCACTTATCAATACCTGTTCTCCAGCTACCGTAACAAAGTTAGGTAACCTTTTATGCAGGTCTATGAAATTCTTTACCCGGGTGGAAGCATCAAGAATGTCCTCCATACTGGCTTCTTTTTTAGTACTGGCGGGAATGATGTTGGCTTCATTTACTACAGGACTGGTATCTCCATTTTCTAAAATAGCTGAATCGGTGTCTCCACCAGCAGCATATTTTACTTCCGGATCAACAGTAGAAGTATCTGTAAGCTCTTCCTCAGAAGAAGATTCATATTCAGGTTCTAAGACACTTGAATCTGGATATTCCTCCTGAGGATTTTCCATATAATCATTTTGATCCATGGAGGGATGCTCCATGTTTTCTACTGGTGGTAGCTCTTCACTATCAAGGGCGTATATGCCACCACCATTGGCTATGATTAAGCATAAAAATAGTATGCTTGCAATTTTTTTTATTCGCGAAATTTTACCTCCTCCGCATCATGTGGACTGAAACTTAAACCTGTCTTAAATTTTTCATTAACTTCATATAGTTACAGGCCTTTCACAAGTCAACATGACATTCTACTACTTGCCCTCATCATCTTATATAAAGATTGTGGATAAAAATTAGAAAAAAGGCCTCCTTAAACATTATTTAATCCAATAAAGCTCTTCGGTGACCTTTTATAATAACTATCACTGGATATTATCTTTTCTAACCCAATTTCAAATTTTAAGCATAATACATTCTTATTTTAAATAAATGACCCTTGATTAAAGCATTTTTAAATGGATTAGGAAGGGACATATTACTGCTCCCGGACTAAAAAGAGAACTTAAAATTAAAAAAGGCCTCTTAAAGAAGCCTTTAACCTTCAAATATACAATGTTCGCTTAATCAAAAATAAATTTACAAAAACTTGGCCAATACTCCTAAAAAAACCTTTAAAATCATTATATTTCTCTAAAAAAGCCACGAAATATCTCTAATCTTAATGCCTCATCAGCGTTCTTTTTTAACCATTAAACCTTTCATAAGCACGATTTTAATCAATTTAACAGAATATTAGGGCTATTGGAAAAGGACCATATCCGGTGGCTAAGTGACTTTGATTTTATAAGAAAGCATTTTGCATACCCTGCTTATTTTCAAAAATTAAAATTAATTATTTCCATTTCCTGGTTGATGAAGGGCTTTAAAAAGAGTTAGAATATTTAATATAGTTATTTAGTTTTTTTATGATGAAAATAAAATTCACTCACCAATTTTTCTTTTTTACAGTAATCTTTAATGGCCTGTTTTTCTTCAATCCAGTAGGAAGACTCGCCATAATATATGGACCGGTATTCCTCCACCAGGTGGGGATGGAATTTTTTCAACCACTTTAAAACCGAAGGCCATACACTACCATTTACATTAAGATTTTCGAACATGTAATAATCCACATAATCCCGGGTAGTGTCAATTATATCTTTCCAGGGAGTTAAATAAGGTAGTATGGGACTGATAAATAAAAAATTTTTAAATCCTGATTCTTTTACCTGGATTAGAGCATTTAACCGTTCTTCTATAGTTTTAGCCCGGGGTTCAATTTCTTTTCTAAGGTTTTCATTCAGGGTGGAAAAGGAAAACCCAATTTCCACTTTTTTCATCTTTTCCAGGATGTCCAGATCTCTTAATACCAGATCAGATTTAGTTAAAATCATTAAACATCCTTTCAGGGGCAGGAGTTCTTGAATTATTCTCCGTGTCAATTCATATTTTTTTTCAAGCTGCAGGTAGGGATCAGTCACTGAAGATAGGAGTATGGAACTTCCTTTAAATTTGGGCCGGGGATGAGGAACCAGCTGGGCCCCATTGACTTTCACATCCACAAATTTTCCCCACTTTTCCTGGTGACCGGTAAAACGTTTCATAAAGCGGGCATAACAATATATACACCCATGGCTGCACCCGATGTAGGGATTTATTACAAAATCTGCCCGGGGAGTAGTGGTAGGAGATATAATGGAGGAAGATTCAACCTCATTAACCAGAATCATTACCTATCACCTGAGGGATGAATATAAAATCTGGGTATAATCCATTCTTCCAGATAAATAAAGTTCTTTTTCCTTAGCAAAAATCATAAAAGATAATATAAT
>NPIE01000613.1_pt1 | contig 34854 bp, 34 predicted proteins | sample 8637661 | NCBI WGS metagenome assembly NPIE01 (sample SAMN07420842, study PRJNA396082) | bioreactor metagenome | isolation source: sample BA12 brine-fed electro-methanogenic bioreactor BA | place: Japan: Kochi | collected 2016-12-09 | reverse complement strand
AATCCGATTTGTGCAACAAAGCCGGTGTGCAGGTCAAGACGGGAGTTGACGCAACCCGCCTCTCCGAAACAATCGGCAGCCGCAGATTCTCGACGATCATCTTCCAGTTCCCGAATGTCGCGTCTCGTGATCCGGAATATGGCCAGAATCCAAACCATGTATTGGTCTCGCGCTTTCTGAAAAGCAGCCGTCCGCACTTGAAACGCGGCGGCATTGTCGCGATTTCCACGGTGGACAGCCCATTCTATGAAGGCGCGTTCAAAATGAACGAAGCCGCGCGAAAGGCGGGATTCGCAGAACCAGTTATCTACGATTTCCAACCATCGGACTTCGCGGGATACACACACCAAAACACCGCAGACGAGGACAGCGCAATAGATGACCACGGCTCCTTCGCAACTTTCGCTTTTTCCGGCTGAACCGTCGCCCGAGCTTCCAGACGGCCTGACCTACCGCGAAGACTACATCACTGGGAGTGACCCCGATGGGCTGCTCGCCGCTGTCGATGCGTCCGCGTGGCTTACCGATCTGAAACGACGCGTTCAGCATTACGGCTACAGGTATGACTACAAGGCGAGACAGGCGCGGCGCGAAGACCGCATCGGCCCTTTGCCTGACTTTTTAAAGGGGTCAGCAACACGGCTGGCCCGCGAGGGCGTATTCTCGAAACCGCCGGATCAAGTCATCGTCAACGAGTATCTACCCGGACAAGGAATTTCAGCACATATCGACTGCCGCCCCTGCTTTGGCGAGACAATCGCAATCCTGAGCCTCGGGTCGCCATGCATGATGCGATTCGAGCATCACCCAAGCTCCCGAACGGTTGAACTGGCTCTCCAACCACTCAGCCTTCTGACCCTCTCGGGCGAAGCGCGGCATGACTGGACCCATGCCATACCCGTGCGAAAAAGCGACGTGATCGACGGCGAAAAATACCTGCGGTCGCGTCGGGTTTCGTTGACCTTCCGAACGATGCGGTTCGAATGACCAAGGGTTGATCGGCGTTCGATGCAGTGTGAAAATCGCGGATAGCAACGGAGGATGCCGTATGAAGATTGGTCAAATTGTTCGAAACAGCATCCCCGCGATTCTTGAATACTGTGAGACCCAAGACCGGGCAGAAATTGCGCGCCTTCAAGACCCGCGTTATTCGAAAGAGAAATTCGACATCAACTATCCATTCTGCAAGCCCGTGGAGGCAATTGGCGAAACAGAACGTGTCCGGTACTGGACACGAGAATATGTTGTTTGCGGCGTCGCCGTTCGCGTCACAAGTCAATGGTTCAACCCGCCGACGAGCAATAGCCTGCAATTACTCAATCAATACCTCGAACAGCGTGAAATCGAAGTACCCTTGCTACCCAACGTCTCTACAGAAATTGAAACAACAGCGGGTTTTCCCCGCGCTGCGCGAGGTCGCTTCAAAGGCAACCCCATCGGGAACGCGCAAAATGCCTTGGTCCGAAACATACTGAGCCGCCTCGGCGAGGAGCAGTTCAACGAAGCGGATTGGCAGGAGGTTGTGCATGAATTTGGAAATGCCTGCGCCTATTGTGGTGCGCAGACCGATTTGGTCATGGATCACGTTATTCCCATCAACAAACAATCGCTCGGGGAACACCGGCTGGGAAATCTTGTCCCGAGTTGTCGCACCTGCAACGCGAAAAAGGGCCAGCATGACTTCCGAGATTTTCTGAGCAAAGACGAAGGCAGAATTGATGCGATTCAAGCGCATATGGCCAAGTACTCCTATGACCCCATCGGGGACGATAGGCAGCTTCGTGAAATCATTGACCTAGCCCATCAAGATGTAAGAAGCCTCGCAGATCGCTATGTTGCCATCATCAACGCCATGCAGGACCGGCAACGGGACACGTAGTTGAACAAGAAATCGCTGCGGAAAGCGTGGCTACCTTATCTCGTGCCACCCGCTGTTCGCAGACGTCGGGACAGGTGCACCAAGATCGACATACCGTTCCGGGGCTAACGTGTGGATCGGCAGAACAGTTTTCGGCTTGAGAGCTTGGACGACCCGCGCGAGATCATCCCTACTGGCATGTCCAGAGGTGTGTAGAATATCAAAGGCCACACCGTTCTTGTCGCACCAATCACGTAAATTCGGGGAACCACGCTCCAAGTATCCGGGCCACATCGAGTAGATCAGCCTCCCAGCTTCTAATCGGCCATCATCCTCGAAATCGGATGCCATCGAGGCGCGGAATGTCACCACCCATTTGGACTTGTCGGAAAAAAGTTCCTCCGCGTAAATGCGAGACCTACGGAAAGGCGTAACCACATCAAAAAGCTGGTTCCGCACAATCTGCGTTTTCATGCGGCTCGGCAGGAGGACACGCATCGCCCCCGAAGTCGGATCGGGGAGCGTGGCGCGTCCTATCGAGCGCAGCAGATGGGCGATGTAGCAGTCGGCAACAAAGACCCGGCCCGATTTCAGTGTGGCCTTGTAGAAGGTGACCAACCTGTCAATGTTCTGCCCGGAGAAGCCAGCCAAAACGATGCCCTCGGTCTCCCGGATTTTTGCGGCAATCTGCTCAACCAACTGGGCCTCGGTCGTAGCTGGCCCGCGATCATCCCTACTCAGGGTCGTGCCTTCCAATAGCAGAGCGTCAATGTGTCTTGGCGGATCGGACAACAACCGCTTGAAAGCCCAGCTTTTCCAACCGTGGCCGCGCAGGTCACCAGAATAAAACAGACGCTTGCCAGCAGCTTCGATCAACAGGGAATAGGAGTCGAAAGCGGAATGATCGGCCAAATACGGCGTGATCCGAAACGGCCCGATGTGAAAAGACTGCCGGTCTCGATAGTGGCTAACGTTTTCAAAGTTCATCCCATATGGGGTGAACGCGCTGGCCGCGCGCAACAGCTTGTCAGCCTCGCGTCCTATGTATTTCGGGACCAAGGGCGATGCGAATTGAACCAACCCATAGTGGTCCAGATGTGGGTGGGAAATCACAATCCCTTGCAGGTTCGGGTTTGAACCATCGGTCAGCCCTTCAACATCAGGCAACGCCGCTTCGCCAAAAACCTCGCCCATGAGAGGTTCCCCAAGGTCGAGCAGGATTGACGCCCCGTCTGCATGGACTTCAACACAGTTCCCACCGATCTCATTTCCGCCCCGGTGAACCCTGATCTTCATTGAGCAGCAACACCTATTGGCTGTAGCGAGGTGACCGCGCTCAGCAACTGAGACCGTGCGACGGCCTCTCCGCCGTCCCGCATGGCGTTGACTTGGCTGCCGCGCTGGAAAGGCAACTCAAAGCCCGCCGGGAATGACATAAAAGCAAGGCCCATCGGAGGGAAATCCGAGTGCTGGCGTGTCAGGTTACACAAACCACTGTTCACAACCTCTGCAAACCCTGCCAGATTGCAATTTGCATAGTATTGCGAAGGAGCCAACACCACGAGGCTCAGTTCTTTGGCGTCAATCAGAGGGCGCCCCAAATACCCAAAACTCGCCGCGTTCTGCCTGCTCAGCAGCAGCGCCAGTCCATATCGAAGCACCTCAAACAAGGCGAAAAGCGGCGTATCGCTGGCCCACTTCAATTCAATCAGTTCCGCGGTGCCGCCGTCTACTCGGGCAAGGTCCAGAGCAGCGCGTTTATCAGAGCGCCCGTCCACCAACCCGGAAGCTACGGGTATCTGATTGTACCATCCGGGCAAGTCACCAAGTTCAGCCAAGGTCACAATCGCCCGTTCCAAAACGACCTCCGGGCTTTTGTTCTGATCGGCAATCTCGGTCCTACGCTCATGCCGCCAGTTTTCGCGGGACGGTATGCGCCCATGCCAATTTCCGACGACCTGCTCAAAAAGCACCGTGACGATTTCAGGCGAAAAGCTATCGGGGAGCGGAGAATTGCAAAGACTGCGACAGGTTGAGATCTGTTTGAGTGACTGCCCCGGTCGCAATCCAAGGGCGTCATTGATGATCTGATCTGTCCCATCAAAAATCGAAACGGCGGCTGAAATGTCCTTTGCAAGCAAGGGAGGTTCTCCCAAAGACCGTTCCCTGCGGTACGCCCCCGCAAGGTGGTCTCGATCCTGATCCTGGTGATCGGGGAGTTAGAACAACCGCACTAAGCCGGTCCCTGTGGCCTTTAGACCGGGGTCCTGGACATACGCCACAGGCTCCCCGACCGCAGGGGTCAAGGAGAGTGGCGCTGAAACGGTCAGCACCTACCGCTTAGTGCAGGGGTGTTCTACGCCCCAGAACCGTGCGTGGCGGTTCCGTTCCAAGCTGTAGCCCGAAATATGGGCAGACAGCAAAGGCTTTTCACGTAAGGCAAGATTGCAGGCACAGCGTCATAGGTCGTGTTTGGGGTGGCAAAGGTGCCCGAAAAAGGAGAAACACTCTTGCTCACCAAGGAAAACCCGCTTGTTTCCCTCGAAGCCGCCTCCGCCGCGCGTGTGATGGGCGCGAAGGCGGCTCCGAGGAAAACAAGCTCTCTATAAGGTATATCTATCTCTATCTATCTTAGGGGGATGGAGCGGCAGCGGATGACCTACGAAGACGTTGAGCCTTTGAGGGCAAGTTATCGGCCCGAGCAGATCAAGGTGCTTTTCGTCGGAGAAAGCGCGCCCGCCGGAGGCAGTTTCTTCTACAAGCAGAAAGGTCAGGTTCACAGCCAGTTTCGACAAGCCCTCACGCCACACATCGGAGACAGCCCGTCCTTTGTCGCAGCTTTCAAGCAATCAGGCTTCTATTTGGACGATCTGGTGTTGGAACCCGTGAACTGGCTGTCCCGGTCGGAGCGACAGTCGATCCATGCCGCAAGCATCGATTCTTTGGCAGAGTGATTGAGGGACTACGAAGCGCCTCTTGTTGTGGCCTTCATGAAAGGTATCGCGGCACCTGTCAAAGCAGCGATTGCGGCGTCGGGAATATCGTGTCAGTTCGAGGTTGTGCCGTTTCCGGGCAACGGGCGACAAGGTGAGTTTCATTCAGCCATGACTGCGATCATGCCAAGCTTTCTGAACCAGTAGCCGAAGGCGTCAGATTCGACCCAAAATGACCTGAGTTTACCCACGCCGTGCTTACTATGTGCTTACCGTTGCAGTAAGCGCATTTGCGGAGGTCTTGTAAGTTATTGAAAATATTGGTCGGAGTGAGAGGATTCGAACCTCCGGCCCCTGCCTCCCGAAGACAGTGCTCTACCAGGCTGAGCTACACTCCGACCGTGGCGCGTGGATTATACCTCGCGGATTTGTTTTGCAAGCGCCTTTTGGAACCAAGGCCCGTTTTTCGATCCGCCTTGTAGCTGGCATCCATTTGCGCCAAACTTCCTGAAAAAAGCGGGTCCAATGCAGCAGGATGTCTTCTACGCTATTGGCGGGATCGGCATGTTTCTTGTCGGGATGGAAATCCTGACAAATGCGATGCGTGATGCGGCTGGCTCTCGCCTCCGCACGATGCTCGCAAAGTTCACGACCACACCCCTGCGCGGCGTGGCAACGGGAGCGCTCAGCACGGTCGTCATACAATCTTCCAGCGCGACAACTGTTCTCACGGTCGGCTTCGTCGGCGCAGGCCTTCTGAGCATGTCCGAGGCTCTTGGAATCATCTATGGTGCCAATATCGGAACAACAGCGACCGGCTGGCTTGTCTCTCTCATTGGATTCAAGCTCAACTTGGAGAGTGTCGCGCTAACGCTGCTTCTCCCGGCCAGCCTGCTGACTTTGCTTGGCCGCGGCATCGCGGCACGACTGGGGCGGGGTCTGTCTGGTCTTTGCCTGCTCATTATTGGCCTCGATCTGATGCAATCAGGCCTTTCCGACCTTGGTGAAACAATAGCCCCTACCCTCTTGCATGGCGCGGGTTCCCTTGCCTTTGCGCTGCTTGTCCTGACGGGCCTATTGTTAACTGTCGTGATGCAATCCTCGAGCGCCGCAATGGCGCTTGCCCTCGTGATGCTACAAGGAGATATGGTCGGCCTCATTCAAGCGATTGCCCTGGTGATCGGCATGAATATCGGCACGACCTTCACTGCGATACTCGCATCTCTGGGTGGCTCGCGCCCCATGCGACAAACCGCAATTGCCAATCTGATCTTCAACTGCGCTACCGCTTTGATGGCATTGCCTCTCCTGGCCCTCAGCGCTCCGGCCCTTGTCATACTGGCGGAACGGCAAGACGCCATGACGGCGCTTCTTGTGTTTCACACGGGCTTTAACATCATCGGCACGGTCGTGTTCTTACCTTTCACGCACCGGTTTTCGCGGATGGTCGCCACCCTGGTGCCTGAGAAACAGAAGCACCGCATCATCACACTTGATCGCAAACTTCTGGAAAATCCAGACGCCGCCCTCATCGCAGCGCAGGCGGCTGCCGAAAAGATTGCCACACGCCTTTTCAACGCCTTGGGCAACGCCATGCAGGCACAGCCAGACTACCGAAGCATCTCAGCCCTTGCACCTGTTGCAGAAGCCCTATCGGAGCTTGAAGAGTTCCTTTCCCATATTCGTCCCGACCGAGAACACGACGCCGAACGCGCTTACTCTGCCCTATTGCACCAGACGGATCACATGGTGCGCCTTCTGCAGCGGGCGCAAAAAACCTCGCATCCCCGGGAGCTTCTGGATAGCCCCATGTTGCGGCGCCCCACACTTGTGGTTGGTGCAGCTCTTCGGCGGTTGGCAACGGCACAGGATTTGGGGAAAGAAGCTGCACGTCTTGGACGGCTGCACGATCTTGTCCGGCACCGAAAAGACAAGCATCGCCGTAGTTTGCTACTCGGAGAGCATGCGGGAATCTATAGCCTCAAAGAGGTGTTCGCACACACAGACGCCATGCGTTGGCTTGATCGGAGCCTGCATCACGCCGAACGTGTCGCCCATTATCAGACGATCGTGAGGCAAGGGTTTCCATCGGCCCCGAATGAGACCGATGGATCGTAGCATCAGAGACTTGCATCCAGAGCGGCGATGATCGCGCTCCCCATCTCGGAGGTCGTGACCGGCGTGCCGCCATCTGCCTGCATGAGATCGGCAGTCCGAACCCCATCAGCGAGTACTTTTTCAACGGCAGCTTCAAGGCGATCCGCCTCGGCACCCTGATCAAAACTATAGCGCAAAGCCATGGCGAAGCTCAGGATACAGGCGCTCGGGTTTGCCTTGCCTTGCCCAGCGATGTCCGGTGCCGAACCGTGAACCGGCTCATAAAGCGCCTTGGGACGACCGTTTTCCATCGGCGCACCGAGCGAGGCCGATGGCAACATACCGAGCGAGCCCGTGAGCATCGCGGCACAGTCGGACAGGAGATCTCCGAAGAGATTGTCGGTAAGAATCACATCGAATTGCTTGGGCGCGCGCACAAGCTGCATCGCGCCGTTATCCGCGTACATGTGCGAAAGTTCGACATCCTGATAGTCGGCGTGCACCTCGGTGACGACATCACGCCAGAGGATACCGGACTCCATGACGTTTGCCTTCTCCATGGAGCAAAGTTTCTTGTTCCGTTTACGCGCAAGCTCAAACGCGGCGCGTGCTACCCGGTCAATCTCAGACTCGGTGTAGCGCTGTGTGTTGATGCCCACACGCTCGTTATTCTCGGTGAAAATTCCACGCGGTTCACCAAAATAGGACCCCGAGGTCAGTTCACGCACGATCATGATATCAAGGCCCGCCACGATATCTTTCTTCAGCGAGGAAAAATCCGCGAGCGCATCAAAACACTGCGCCGGGCGCAAATTGGCGAAGAGATCCATCTCCTTGCGCAAGCGAAGCAAGCCACGCTCCGGCTTTACCGAGAAATCGAGCACGTCGTATTTCGGACCACCCACGGCACCTAGAAGAACCGCATCAACGTCCTGTGCCTTGGCCATGGTATCGTCATGCAACGGCACACCATGTACATCATAGGCCGCCCCCCCCACGAGATCCTCGCTCACATCGAACTTGAGGCCGCGCTTGTCGCCAAACCAGTCGATAATACGCTGCACCTCGGCCATGACTTCGGGGCCGATGCCGTCACCGGCAAGGATGAGAAGGGAAGGGTTGCTCATGAGTTTCCGTCCTTGATGAGAATGCTTGCCGTTGCCCTATCGGCACAGGGCAAAAAGATCAAGAAACGAAGGGGGCCAACCCCTCCAAGAGGAGATCCCAAACTCGCGATACGCGCGGCGTATGTCGCATCGTATGTTGGGCCGTAAGCCAAACAGGCAGTTCCGGCATAGGCAAGTCTGGAAGCACCTCGACAATGCCAGGCGTCGCGCGCGCAGTATTTTTCTGACAGAACCCGATACCACATCCCGCCACCACCAAGGCCCAATAGGCGCTCTGGTTGTCACAACGCACATTGAACCAATCGCGTGTTACCGGCCATCCTGCCTCTCTCATTGAGCGCACCATCAGGTCATTTCGATCATAGCCGATCAAATCAAAACCCTCGAGTTCCTCTGGCGTCTGCGGGACGCCCTTGTCAGCCGCGTAGGAGCTACTCGCAAACAGACCTAACGGGATGTCACCAAGGTGCCGGGCGATCATATCGAGTTGCGTTGGGCGATACATGCGCACGGCGATGTCGGCTTCGCGAAACAAGAGATTCTCCGTGCTATCTGATGCCACGAGTTCGATCTGGATCTTGGGTTCGGCGCGTCGAATATCCGAGATGATTGCAGGCAATACATATTGTGACATGAACACGCTGGTCGTGATCCTGACGACGCCAGCGAGCGACTGGCTTGCGCCCGCCGCGGTGATCGAAAACCGCCCCATCGCCTCGTGCATTTCACGGGCCTCGGGAAGGAGAGCGGCCCCTAACTCCGTCAATACGAGACCACGTGCATGACGATGAAACAATTCAGCGGCGCAGCTTTCTTCAAGCGCGTGTATGTGCCGACCGATCGTCGGTTGACTTGAGCCAAGTTTCCTTGCCGCAGCCGAAAGAGAGCCGGTTTCGGCGACCGCCAAGAAGGTTCGAACCAGGGACCAGTCGAGATTTTTCAGAACATCCATACATTATTGAATACTCCATCAGCATTTTTTCGCAATTCCCAACCATAACAGGATGGAAAATACTCGATCTCACGCAAACTATGGAGATGAGAGATGATGAAAAAGGTTTTGGTTCTCGGCAGTTCTGGACGGTTTGGGCGTCATGCGGTGACGGCCTTTTCCAACGCAGGTTGGACAGTACGGACTTTTGACCGCCAAAAAGATGACCTCATGGATGCGGCGCAGGGCTGCGATGCCATCGTTTCGGCATGGAACCCGGCCTACCCCGACTGGGCGGCACAGGTTCCGGAACTGCATGATCGTGTCATCAAGGTTGCTCAGGCAACGAACGCCAGAGTGATCGTGCCCCTGAATGTCTATGTCTACGGCAAGGGAAGCCCGAAAGTGCTTTGCAAAACAACGCCACACACTGCACGGAACCAGCTGGGCCGTATTCGCATCGCGATGGAAAACGCCTATCGGGAGAGCGGTATTCCTGTGCTCTTTCTAAGAGCCGGAGATTTCATAGACACGCACGCCTCTGGTAACTGGTTCGACAAGATCCTTGTTAAATCCTTGAACAAGCAGATTCTGACCTATCCCGGAACACCAGACATTCCTCACGCGTGGGCCTACCTGCCTGATCTGGCGCGTGCGACCGTCAAACTCATGGAAAGGCCCAATGCGCCAAAGGGCACCGAGGAAGTGCTCTTCCCCGGTTACACACTGAGCGGTCAAGACATCGCAGCAGGACTCGAGACGACAATTGGAAAGCCGGTCCACGTGCGCAAGATGAACTGGTTGCCTTTGCAACTCGCGACACCATTCTGGAAGATGGGCCGGAGTCTCGCCGAAATGCGGTATCTCTGGGACATGCCGCATCAACTTGATGGAAGCGACTTTGATGCCGCGCTGCCCGGCTTTGAGCACACTCCTGTGGCGGAGGCACTCGCCACAGCGACGTCTCATCTTCGTGTTTAGTGCAAGGCTACATTTCAAGATCGACCCAGACAATCCTATGGCGGCTGGCGGCTGTGTCATCATGAAAAAGGGCCGACGCCTCCGGTGTGGCAGAAGCAGGCCAAAACACACCGGCATCGACAACCCGCCAATCGGCGGACGATAGGACATAACTTGCGCGCATGTCGCCAGGGTCGGGATCCGGCCAGTCCACGGTTTTCGTTCCCGCCGCTTCCGAAACCGGCTTTGGATCCTGAAGGCGCGGATCGGTCAATAACTTGCGAATAGCATCCCGCCTGCCATTTCCGCGCTCCGGATCTATGTTCGCGATTCCAGCAATCACAAAACGGTCTTTGGGTGGGCTTCCGAAAATACCGTCGAGATAGTGCTGCCAAAGCTCAATCTCGGCGGCATTGCGCAACCCGTTCCGATCCTCGTCGCCGTCGAAGACGGGGGGTGTTGCGTGAAACACGAGAAACCGAAGAGGCTTTCCTTTGGGCAAGAGGATCGGGACATCCCAATGCCCGACGCTCGAGAGGCGTTGGATCGCTTGGGCGTCCTTCGTGGGAAAGGCGCGACCGTCAGGCCACCGGGGCATTATCGCACCTGGGATGTCTTTCCACAGAAGCCCACTCAGATCATGCACTGCATTTTCGACAATAGGCCACCTCGAAAAAACAGCCATGCCACGATGCCCGGCAAAGCGCCCAAATCCCTGCGCATCGCGTGGGCCACCCGTGCGCCCATCGCCATTCATGTCAAGGCTCGTGGCCATGCCTGAATTCGGGAGACGCGCGAAATGATGCGGGAACAGAAGCCCTTCTTCCTCAATCAGTGCTCCCAAAGCCCGCAGGCCATGGCCATGGCCATCATAATCAATGCCCTGCAATACGAGGATGTCCGGGCTGATATGTGCAATCAGCTTCGCGACCGCCAGCATTTGCGGGTCTTTGCGCAAGATATCCCGGAGCATGATACCCGGCCCATCGCGCGAAAGCTCCGTCTGAAATGTCGCAACCCGAACCGTGTCAGCCGAGGCGCCGCCCACCACGACGCAGAGTCCCAGAATCGTCCGTGCAATCAGGCGGCTTGCGCGGCTTGCGAAGCTGCATATGCCCGGCGACGATTTTCGTTGATCATTTCTGCAACGCGTCCCATGGCCATGCCACGCATTATAAGGCTTGCCGGGATGAAGGCCCATGCGCTTATCGTCCAGATCAGTGTCATCGGATCGTCGAGATAGATTGGGTCCACAAGGTCCGACATCATCTGAACGATCGCCGGAATCAAGAATGGCATAAGGAATCCTAACGCAATGTTAAGGCGTCCATCCCGCTGCAAACGTGGAAGCACATCGCCACCCGCAGTTGGATCAAACAAGGGTAGGTTCACCCATACATTGAATGCCCCGTTTCGGGCTGGCCACCCAAGAATCCGCACGTAAAAGAAAAAAACGGTCAGCGTTGCTAGTGACACAAGGTAGGCAATTCCAGAAGCGGTGCGCACGGCAACCACCAGATTTGCAGAGGCATTATCCGGCAGCATGATGACCATCAACCGAACCGGCGAATAAGGAAAGTCGATTGCGTCCCCAACGATCACCCCAAGGGTTCGCAGAAACCCCGTCAGCGCATTGGGCTCATACTGCCCACGCGCAACGATCGACAGCGTAAAGACGGTCAGGAAAAGTGCGATAAAGCGCAACCTGTTGAAGGGAGGTGCGTAGCGAAACTCAACGATACTCGGATAGCTCGAGAAATACTCGATCAGGATCAAGCCACCCGCGAAAAGGGAAAACAGAACGACAATATGTATCGAGTCCGTGCTGACATTGGGCAAGACCAGCGCAGGCGTTGCAAGTAGCAACGCCACAAGGACCGCGCGCGTCAAAGCGCTAATCAGTTTTCCGACCACTGTTCTTTTCCTTCAAACTGGACACTCACGATACGTTGCCGAGAGCTTGTTCCAACTTGATCCCGCCTGCTCTGGCGAGCGCCTCATTCTTGCCTTAATCTTGCCTTTATTCCGGGTGCGGCTCAAGCCTTAGTTTCTAGAATACGAAAACTAAGCCCTGCTCACTTTGCAGGTGATGCCTGATTGCACCATTGAAAAAGCAAGTATTGGCAAGCTTTTATCGTGCTTCAGTGCGGGAAACACTCTCGGTAGCGTGTCCTGAGGAGATCACATTTACCATCACCAAAAGAAGAAAGAGGCGGTTGTCGCACATACCGCCCCCTTCGAATTCGTCACAATCTGAGCTTCAAACCCAGGGTCGTTCCGCTTGCACCTTCGCCTCATAGGCATCGATTGCCGAAACATTCTCCATCGTCAGACCGATGTCATCGAGACCGTTCATAAGGCAGTGCTTCTTGAAGGAGTCGACGTCGAACGAAATTACCTGACCGTCAGAAGTCGTGATCTCTTGTGCTTCAAGGTCAACCGTCATGCGGGCATTTTCCCCGCGCTCGGCATCGTTCATCAACATGTCAACCTGCTCCTGCGGCAAGACAATCGGCAGAATGCCGTTCTTGAAACAGTTATTGAAGAAGATGTCCGCAAAAGATGTCGAGATAACGCATTTGATCCCAAAATCTGCTATTGCCCAAGGTGCGTGTTCGCGGCTCGAACCACATCCGAAGTTGTCGCCTGCGACTAGGATTTCCGCGTTGCGATATTGCGGTTTGTTAAGAACGAAATCAGGGATTTCATTGCCTTCCCGATCATAGCGCATCTCATCAAACAGGTTCACACCAAGGCCCGAGCGCTTGATCGTTTTCAGGAAAACCTTGGGAATGATCATGTCTGTATCGATATTGACCAGCGGCATAGGTGCCGCCACGCCATGCAGTTTCTGGAACTTTTCCATTGCTATTCTCCTTGTCCAAACCCGTACATCCACCGGGTCACTGGGTTCAGCATTACCTCTCCGGGTTACCCCGGAATTTTCTAAATCATGTCTCTTTCAACGGCATTCTTGTTCAGACCACAGACATCAAGATCAAAGCCGATCTTATCAGCGAAGTCAGACATGAAACTACCTTTGAGGGGGCGCACCCGCTTATGAAGCGCGCGGATACGCGACGTGTATAGATGAATGGCCATGGTCTTTTCCGTAATCCAGCCATCCATTCCACCATGAGGGTTGAAATAGACATCGGCCATGGACCATGGCAGCGGGTTGAGCACGTCCGCGGTGCGGACTTGATGGTCTTCTCCGTGCCTGGGAAGCATATGCGTCATCGCCCTCGGCCCGGCCGTGTTCGGGATAAGCTTGCAGGCCTCATAGAGCCGCCGCCCCTTGCCAAAACGCGCCGCCTTGGCTTGCACATCCTGACTCAACCAGTCCGGTACGAATGATGCGTCCGAGAAACACTCGATCAAAGCGTTAAGCGCCGGAGAGTCTTCAGGCAGGAACAAAACGTTATTGTTTATCATCCCGCCATATTCGCGACCGACAAGATATCCCTCACACGGAACCAATGGCCGGTAGCAAAAAACATCCGTATCCGCCCAGATCATCCTTGCATCACGGATCATTCGCAGCCGGAAGAAATCGGAAAAAACGGTTGGGCTGACCTGCTCGCGCACCTTGTCCGGGTAATCCCAAACTTCGCGCACATCGACAAGTTCAAGCCCTTCAAGACCCGGATCTTCCATTTCATCCGTGTGAAAAAGGGTTGTCGGATGTCCCATTTGTAGAAACGATTGCAGAGACATCCGCGCAATCCAATTGAGCTGCGACCCAACCCAGACTGTTCCCACCGGTAGCAAACCAGTATCTGCCCCGGTGGGTGTCATCACATCATCTCCCGCACGTCAGTCAGCTTACCAGTCAGTGCCGCGGCGGCGGCCATCGCTGGCGATACAAGGTGAGTGCGCCCTTTATAACCCTGACGCCCTTCGAAATTCCGGTTCGAAGTGGAGGCGCAACGCTCTTCGGGGGCGAGTTGATCGGGGTTCATGGCAAGACACATGGAGCACCCAGCGAGACGCCATTCGAAACCCGCTTCCTTGAAAATGTCGGCAAGCCCCTCTTCTTCGGCCTGCGCACGGACGAGCCCAGAGCCCGGGACGATCATAGCGCGCATGCCTTCTTTGATCTTCTTGCCCTTCACGATATCCGCCACGGCGCGAAGGTCTTCGATGCGGCCATTTGTGCAAGATCCAATAAAGACAGTATCAATTTCGATATCCGTCAGTTTTTGACCCGGAGTAAGCCCCATGTACTCGATCGCGCGTCGCGCTGCGTCCACTTTGCCACCGGAGAAATCCTCCGGTTTCGGTACGGACGCCGTAATCGGAAGAACGTCTTCAGGCGACGTGCCCCACGTTACGACAGGTTCTATATCTTCACCCCGAAGCGTCACGACCTTGTCAAACTCGGCGCCTTCATCCGTGTAAAGCGTTTTCCAGTACTCCACGGCCTGCTCATATTGACCAGCCTTGGGGGCATGAGGACGTCCTTTGACATACTCGAAGGTTGTCTCATCCGGAGCGATCAGACCCGCGCGCGCGCCGCCTTCAATCGCCATGTTGCAAACGGTCATCCGGCCTTCCATCGACATATCGCGGATCACTTCACCGCAATACTCGATGACATAGCCCGTGCCGCCAGCGGTCCCCGTCGCACCGATAATGGCAAGCGTCACATCTTTCGGTGTCACGCCCGGCTTGAGCTTGCCGGTGATTTCGACCTTCATGTTCTTCGACTTCTTCTGGATCAGGGTCTGTGTCGCCAGAACGTGCTCAACTTCCGACGTGCCGATCCCGTGGGCCAATGCCCCAAAGGCACCATGGGTCGCGGTATGAGAGTCACCACACACGACGGTCATGCCCGGAAGGGTCCAGCCCTGCTCGGGACCAACGATGTGCACGATGCCCTGACGCACGTCGGACACCGGGTAATAGTTGATGCCGAATTCCTTGGCGTTCGTATCCAGCGCATCAACCTGAATACGGCTTTCCTCGTTGTCGATCCCTTTGGAACGATCAAGCGTGGTCGGAACGTTGTGGTCCGGTACGGCAATGGTCTTTTCTGGAGCACGAACACTACGCCCCGCCATGCGAAGGCCCTCGAAAGCCTGCGGTGAGGTCACTTCGTGAACAAGGTGACGATCGATATAGAGCAGGCAAGTGCCATCCTCGGCTTCATGGGCGACATGTGCATCCCAGATTTTGTCATAGAGTGTCTTGGGGGACATCGGTCCTCTCCCCTGGATTGTCATGAGATATGGTTGGGCAACAGGATTGAGCGCGCCTTATAGACGGGCGAGAACGGTCAGCGTCGCGCCAAAAAAGCGCCATGGCAGGCGAGCGCGGTCATCCATGTCAAAAATCCGTGTCATGAGGATTGAGATATACTCGTTGACTGAGTCTCGCAAGGGGAACTGCCGTAAAGCCTTGTGACAAGAGAAAAGCCATGCAACGTTGGGGCTGTAGCAGGACACAGCATGACAAACCAAACGACGACAGGCCCGGAAACGCTTACCTCCTCCTCCCCCCTGGACCAATTGGCGGAGACGGCCTCACAAACCCTCCCGGATCAGGATGCGCGCGAAATCGCACTCGGCCTATGGGATAAAATCCTGAATTTCAGCGCTGACTTGATGCGGCCATGGAATGCCTATCAGGTCGCAATCGCGCTTGGCCTGTTCGCCGCAGCATATCTGATCGCCGGCTTTCTGAGACCGCGCCTTTACGAGTGGCTCAAGGCGCGTGAGGGTTGGCCGAAATGGCGCTATCGCTATCTCGTTATGGCTCATAGGCGCTTGGGACTCATCGTCTTTGTCGTCCTGATCTGGGCGACGGTCCTGATCATGCGCGAGATTACATGGCCCAGCCGGTCCTACCTTCTCGGAGTGCTCGCCAATCTCGCAACGGCTTGGCTTGTTGTTGTGCTGGTCTTGCGTGTGGTCCACAACGCTTTTCTGCGCGCGACGCTGCGCTACGGCGCCTGGATCTGGGTCACGTTGACCATTTTGGGCCTATCCGAAGAAACCGTTCGACTTCTTGAGAAGATTGCGTTTTCGGTCGGCGACACAAGCATTTCTCTTTGGATCGTGCTTCAAGCGGCGGTCATTCTTGGCATGACTCTGGCGCTTGCCCGGTTCTTGTCGCTTCATTCGGCGGATCGTATAAGAAGCAACCCGGACATCTCCCCTTCAATGCAGGTTCTGTTCGTGAAGTTCCTGCAAGTACTCCTTTATGCTGGGGCGTTCCTGATCGGGATGGAAATGGTCGGGTTCGACATGCGTGGCCTCGCATTCATGTCCGGCTTTATCGGTGTCGGCCTTGGCTTCGGTCTGCAAAAAGTCGTTTCCAACCTCGTATCGGGCATCATCATATTGCTCGACAAATCAATCAAACCCGGTGATGTCATCAGCCTTGGCGAGACCTTCGGTTGGATCAATAGCCTCGGAGCACGCTACGTGAGCGTCGTAACACGGGATGGGCGCGAATACCTGATTCCAAACGAGGATCTGATCACCGGGCAAGTTGTGAACTGGTCGCACTCCAACGCCTTTGTGCGTCTCGATATTCATTTTGGCACGGCCTATAGCGATGACCCGCACGAAGTCCGTCGTATCGCGATCGACGCCGCAAAAGGCGTGGAACGCGTTCTGAGTCACCCCAAGGCCCCCGTCTGCCATATTGTCGGCTTCGGAGACAGTTCGGTCAACTACATCTTGCGCTTCTGGATTGAAGATCCGACAGGTGGTCTGACCAACATCCGGGGCAACGTTTTCCTCGCCCTTTGGGACGCGTTTCAGGAAAACGGCATCAGTATTCCTTTCCCGCAACGGGAGGTTCGCATGCTTGACGATACTCCGGGCGCCGCAATCGACCCGTCAGGGTGAACTGGGTAAAACATGCAAGCAGAAACGCAAAAACAAGCGGCGCGCTGGCAGAAACCCATGGAGCCAGCACACCGAATTCCCCCAAGGCCCAGAAGGATTTGACGGAAACAAGCGTCACATACCCTGTGGCGCCAAGCGGCATGAGTCGCCACCACGAGATCAAGCGTCCGCTTCTACCGGCTTGGGAAAGGCTTGCGCCCAGGAAGGCAAAAACACCGGGAAGCAAAAACGCAAGATAGCGCCTCGCCATTGCCGTTTCCGCGTCAGCCCACCGGGCACGGTCTCGGAACCCGGCAATCTCCCGAAGCGGCGCATTCGGAATATAGAAGCCAAGAACACCATGGTATTCGAGATGAGTCGGCAATAACGGGAAGGTCAGTTCAAGTTGCTCGAGTCGCGTAGGCCTCATGGCCGAGCCTGGAGCCCCTTCCCAGAGCACCACGTCCTGCAAAATCCATGTCTGCGAGGCGGCTCCGGGCAAGGCATGAGCGGCATAGGTGACGCTGTCGAGAGTATCTTTTTGTATTCCGTCGAACACCATCACGTCATGCAGTTCCGGCGCCTCACTACGTAGCACCATAGCGCGGATCGCTCTCGTTTCGTCCGTAAACCATACCGGCCCCATCGTTCCACGTCGAAAACGGTCGGCATAGGCACCAAGGTCCAACTCCACCTGCGACCAAACCGCAGCAGGACGGAGCCATCCTTCGAGACTCGCCTGTACGGAACCAACCACGATCCCAACCGCCAGTAGCGCCCCATACACAAGGCCAGGGCCAGCGCCAGCTGCGGAGAAGATGACATTCTCCATTCGTTGATGCCGGAGCAATTCGGCAATAAATGCCCCGGCCAGACTTGCCATAGGCAAGAGCCGGGTCACGATATCAATAGCTCTGTATCCTAGGTACTCCGCCAGAAGCGCGGCAAAGGGCGTGCTGGTCTGGGTTGCGTGATGTCTTACGTCGTCGAGGTTGTTGGTGAGATCGATGGCAATCGCGACGGTCAACAAGACAAACATCACGAAACCGATGCTTCGAAGGTGCAGGAAAACGACCTGACGTGCAGCTATTCCCGTGTAGGGCCTGAGGTTCATGTCTTGCCCCGCACGGGCCGCATTACGGCCTCCCCCTTAATCAAAGCATAGGTGATCGCTGGCCCGAGATAGGCCAGCAACGCAGCGCAACACAACTGCCAGAAAGGCAGGATATCAAAGAGATCGCGAACGACGGTTCGTCCGATCACGTCGAACAGCAAGAGCAATATTGCGGCGACTGGCAGTGTCAGGAACCGCAGGAAACTCCGCCCCGAAGCCAGCACCGCCGCAACCGCCAGCAGTGCGGCCATCGGCACAAGCAATCCACGTGCAAGGACATCCCCGAACCTGGGGTCGTCACCGGGTCGAAGTGACACGGGGCTCTCGTTTTCACTGTGCGCCTTTTTCGCCACGGGAAGCACTTCCTCCATTCGAAAATTCACGCCAGTATTCATCACGCGAACAGTCGAAATAGAGGGGGGCTCTTCATTCGCAGCGCCAAAACCTGGCGAAGTATATACTGCCGTCGTGTTGAGCTGAATGACATACCCATCATCCGGATCGGGGCCGATCACGTCCCAGTCGCGTGATTGCCCAGCGCGCCACGATTGATCCGGATGCATTTTAAAAGCGAAAAGCTGCCCTCGCAGCTGCCCCTCTTGCGTCGGAGGTGTGGCGATATAGGTTGTCTGACTAAGTGTTTGACGTGAATTTCGGGGGCCCGGCGCGGTGATTTCCCGCAAGATATGATCTGAACGCAGTTCTGCCATCGCGATCCTCTCGGCATATCGCGCGGCCGGAATAACATAGCCCGCCACAAGGACCGACAACAGGCCGCCCAGGACCCCAAGCCAAAGTGCGAACCCCAAGACCTTGGTCCACCTCACTCCAGTCGTTGCGAGAATAATGAGTTCACCACGGTCACGAGCTTCCCACAGTGCAAAGAACAAGGCGATGAGCACGCCCAACGCCAAGGCCAAATCGACAATCTCGGGGGCTTGGTAGGCCAAGAGAACGACGACATCCACGCTTCCTCCGCCATAGCGCAGCGCCTCTTCCATCAGGGTTGTAAAGCTCTCTGCAAGGAACACGGCCACCACGAGAACCAACAATAGACCAAGCCTTGCCAAGGTGGGCAGTGCAAGAATGCGAGTAACAGGGCCGACGCGTATCATGAGCTGATTGTCGGCGGGCCTGCCCTGTGACGCAAGAGGATCATGTCAACCCAGATAAAATCGACAGCAAGCTCAATCCAGCCCCCGCAGCGATCCAGCTATCGAAAATATCAAGCGCACCGCCTTGGTGCCCCAATACAACGGGAAAATCCTTGACTCCGGCACCCCGTTTCAAACGAGAGGCGGTTAGATCGCCCACCAAACCAAGCGCGCCCACCACGACTGCAAGCGCTGCCGCGCCAAGCATTGAACCATCAAGCACTGAGGCAAGAAAGACGACGGTCAAGACAAGGAAAACAGCACCGCCCAGAAGGCCTTCTACGGTTTTGCGCGGACTTAGAAGGGGAAACGCCTGCCGTCTTCCGAAGAGTTTTCCAAACACGAGGGCATAGCTGTCGAAGGTCTCAATCAAGATATATGCGAGCAGAACAATAGGGCCTAGGACTTCATCCATTGCGCCATAGGCCAGAAGTGCCATCGGTAACACGGGATAGACGGCAAACTCCACAATCAACTTGAACCGGCTGCCCTCACGCCACGGCAAACCAATCAGCCATCCGAAACACACCATCCATAGCCCCGCCAACCCGATGGCTGCGAAAGGGCTACCTATGGCCAACAAAGCAGCACCAGCGGCAAGAACGGAAACGATCACTCCTTTTCTCGCCCCATGGCCGATGCTCCCGGCCTCAAAGCCAACCCGCGCAGCCAAAATGATCAAGAAAGCGCCAAGCACCCAAGCACCGCCAAGGAACGCCGCGAACAAAACAATCATCGTGAGCACCAGGCTACCAGCGGACCCAACAAGAGACTGCGCAAGAGGGCGACCACGCGGAGTCAGCATCAAGCCCGCTAAGACAACCAAGCCGCATAAGAGCAATGTCGCCGCAATCCAGGCCAACTGCACAATGGTCATCGCAGTCATTTGCCAACCTTGCGAACGATGCGGTTCTGGTGCCAGCGCAATACGGGGGCAAGGAGATTTCCGAAATAGAGCAGAACCTTGATTTGCCAACCGATGGCAACTGCAAAGGTTCCTCGATCCAAGCCGTGCAAGAACCGATCCGCCACATCCTCAGGCTGCCAAAGCCCCCCGCCCTCCGTAATAATCTGCGTCGCGCGCGGCTTGGTGCGTTTCTCCGCTTCAAGCTGTGGTGTATCCGTATCCGGAGGGAAGCAGAGCGTTACAGAAATCCCCTCAGGCGCAAGTTCAACCCGCAATACCTCTGCCAAAGCACGGATGGCAAACTTCGTCGGCGCATAAGCACTATAACCGTAGATCCCAAAAAACGCCGCGCCCGAGGCAATAAGACCGATCTTACCAGACCCCGTCTTGGACATCATCGGCACCACGGCCTGTAGAAAATAGAGCGTGCCAAAATAGTTGATTACCATGTGCCTTTCCTGCTGATCATCGCTCTGTTCAATAAACAGCCCAGGCTCAGCAATCCCAGCACTTGCAATCGCAACATCGGGCGCGCCCAGCCTTTCAAACGCTGTGCTGACGGCCTGTTGCAAAGCCATGCGGTCACTCACATCAACGGAAAAGACCTCGACCTGACAAGAAGCCGTCTGCACCAGAATGCTTTTTTGCGCCTCGCCAAGCACCGTTTCGTCCCTTGCGAAAAGCGCAAGGTCATACCCCTTGGCAGCAAGTTTTTGTGCTGTGGCCAACCCAATACCACTTGACCCGCCGGTGATAAAAGCGACGGGCACCTGCCTTAGGCCTTTTCGCCGTTGGCGAATTTCAACACAAGGTCATGCGCATCGGTATCTTCAACCTGTTCCGGCGGGTGTTTGAACAGGAACGCACTCGCGGCGTTCACCGGCCCTGCTAACCCCCGATCCCGCGCGATACGGGCGCAACGAATCGCGGTCAGGGCCTCGGCAGCGGCATTCGGACTGTCCTCAACATCAAGGCGCAATTCGATATTCGTCCGAGCACCACCGAAAAGTCGCCCTTCAAGACGCACATAGGCCACTTTACGGTCGTTTAGCCACGGGATGTAATCCGATGGACCGATACGGATATCATCTTCTGCCAACCGCTCTTCCATGGCCGCCTGAACAGCCTCGGTCTTGCTTTCGCGCTTGGTTACGAGACGCGCTTGCTCGGACATGTTCAGGAAGTCGGTATTCCCGCCAACATTAAGCTGATAGGTGCGATCAATTTCCACGCCCCGCATCTCGGCGAGATTAGCGAGGGTACGATGGACGATTGTCGCACCAAGCTGCGCTTTGAAGTCATCACCAAGGCACGGAATGCCGGCCGCTTCGAAACGAGCGGCCCAAACCGGGTTGGATGCAATGAAGATTGGAATCCCGTTGACGACAGAGACGCCCGCCTCAAGCGCACATTCCACGTAGAACTCAACAGCCTTTTGAGATCCAACGGGAAGGAAGATGATCATGACTTCCGCGGCTGTCTCTTTCAAAATAGCAACGACCTCGTCCTTCCCAAGTGCCGGGGCATCGGATAGGCGGAAACTACGATCTTCGGGACGCGCCAACATATGGGCAGCCACCCCATCCAGATCCGGCCCACGATGAACCATCCCGGTTTGTTCGGACAGATCGGTATGAAACCTTTCCGTGCAATTCGGCTTGGCCATCGCCGCTTCGCCAAGGCTCAAACCGACTTTTCGCGCATCCACGTCAAAACCCGCTACAAGCTCGACATCGGCCGGGGTATATCCGGCAAGTTCGGGAAAGCTGACGCCCACGGCGTCATCGCCTTTCGCGCGGCAGTAGCTTACGCCCTGAATAAGAGAGCTGGCGCAGTTGCCGACACCGACTACTACGGTACGAATTTTTTGGGTATTTTGGGTAGTCATTGGCGAATGTCTCCACCAGAAACGGAAATCATGTGCGTCACGTATGCATCCTTTTTAGGATCGAATGTAAATAGGCGAAGGCGAGCAACCTTGGAAATCAGGCCGCTTTCGTCGAGATCGAGATAACCGTAGACCAACCGATACTCACGCCCCCCTATACGTACCCAAAGCGCCGATTTGAACGGCTCTTCCTGACGCAGTTGGGGGGCAAGCTTGGGAAGAGCGGCAAACCGTGCGTCGAAACCTTCTCCGTCACGCGATTTCCTGGCGGAGATCCCATAGGCAAACAGCTGCTCCACCAGCTTGAGTTTGCGTGTTTGTCCTTCCTCTGCGTAACGCCTCCAATAAGCACTCAGAGGCCTGTTGACCAACAGCTTGCCATCTTCGCCATACCTCGCTCGATATACGACGGTATTGGGGTTCATGGAGCGCTGGATATAAAAGACCTGACCGGGATCGTTCGGGCGAGGCCACTTCGGCTGAACAATAGGTAACCGCTGGGTTTCGATTGACTCGAGAAGGTCGAGCTTTGGATCGCCGCGCACCACCGACGCCCATACACATACCAGGCAGATGCCTCCAAGCAGAATAATCTGCCGCAACAGCCGATATGGTGAAAAGACCGCTACTGTCATCCGTACTAACTCGCGCGCAAGCCCTCGAGTGTGGTGGATTGGAACTCTTCGCGCGCCTCCATGATCGCACGCACGGTGCGCTCGAAATCCTTACGGTCATGTTTGGCCGAAATAAAACAGCGTATGCGCGGCGCATCCTTCGGAATTCCGACATGAACGACCGGCGGCGTGTAGATGCCCTGCTGCAATAGCGCACTGGCAATGAATACGCATTCCTCTGGGCTATCGAAAAGAACCGGCACGACCGCTTCTCCAATGGCATCTCCAGTGTCGAGACCAGCCGCTTGCGCCATCTCAAGAAACATGCGCGAATTCTGTCGAAGGCGCGCAACACGCTGCGGCTCACGCCTGAGAACACCAAGCGCTGCACGCGCTGAGGCGACAGTGGAGGGCGCAAGCCCAACGGAATAGACAAAGCCCGGCAAGGTGAATTTCAACCACTCGATGATCCGGGCTTCGGCCGCGATAAAACCGCCAGAGGCTCCAAAACTCTTCGAAAGGGTTCCAATAGCGAGTTCAATACGCCTCGGGTCGATCCCGAAATGCTCGCAAAGCCCGCGCCCTGTTTCTCCAAGCACACCGTAGGAATGCGCCTCATCAAGCAGAAGCCAGGCATCATGCTCGTCCTTGATTTCGAGCAATCGAGGGAGATCGGTAATATCCCCATCCATCGAGAACAATCCATCCGTCGCGATGAGAACCCGCCCGAATTCTTGACGCCGTTCGGTAAGAAGATCGTTCAACGCTCCCAGGTCATTATGCGGATAGGTCAGAAATGTGCACTTCGCCGCCTTGCACCCCGAGATGATGGAATTGTGTGCAAGTTCGTCGGCAACGACAAGATCACGGCCTGTCATCACATGCCCGATGATGGACATGTTGGTGAGGTATCCCGAAATGATCGAAAGAACGCCCCCAACGCCGAGAAACTCTGCCAGTTCTTGCTCAAAGGCACGATGGATACTGCGCTCTCCTCCAACGAGTCGCGAGCCACCTGCCCCTGTCCCGAAATGATCAATCGCGCCCTTGGCGGCATCTGTCACTTCCGGATCGTGCATCATGCCAAGATAGTCATAATGCGAGAGGCTCAGGAAACCCTCGGGCCATTGGCCCGCGGCCTCTTCAAGCAGGTCTGTTTGAACGAAGTAGGGATGATTGCCCCCTTCGACCAAAGCGCTGCCTGCCAACCGATACCTGCGCTCAGCGTAGTCCAGAAAACTGGAACGTTTGTCTTGCATTAAGTCCTCCGCCCACGCCTTCGGGTCTTCGGTTCGACATTTTTTGGTAGCCCCCACTCTCTTCTAACGAATTCGTGAGGTATCGCAAAACGCTTTATTAATGAGAGCGTTAAAGAGATAAAACATGCAGCCGCTTATTCTGCCGCCGGCAAGCGTAAAGCAGCCGCCTCTGCCTTCGTCAACATAGCACCTTGTTTGCGCTGAAGCAGAATTTCACGCGCCTTGGCATAGATATCATCTTGCCAGAAAATAAGACATCCGTTGCAGCCTTTACCACAGCAGCCTTCCGTCCCGACGCGGTTCGTTTTGAAGCGTCGGGTGTTGGCATCGCTTTCAATCGCCTCGACAAGTGCATCCCGCCGACGTTTATAGGCTGTCTCGCCGGTCGAATCCTTTACCTCCATCGCAAGTGCTGTCTTGTCGAGTTTGAGGCGCGCCCATTGTTCTTCGCTCAACGCGCGCTCTTTGCGCAAAACGGTGAACGCCGGGAAGTTGGACCGCAAGTCATCCACATCCTCATGCTCGAAAAGGGAAAACGGCAAGCGGATCACGGTCTTGGTGCTGCCGTGGATCACGTCTTTGATGTCCCCCGTGGCCGCAACCTCATACTCGTAAGCTCGCAAGAGAACCGTGTTACGCGCAACCGGCGAGACGATCTCGATCACGTCCCCGGGTTCGAGTTTGTTCTTCACCTCGACGTGGAACGCATCTTCCGTAACTTCGGTTACAAAGCCCGCATACTCCCACTGTGCAATGGCTTGGGTGTGTTCATAACCATGCGCAAGATTGGTAAGCCGTCCCTTGTGAAATGCCAGCGTATATCCACGGTTGCCCACGGTTTCGAGCTCCTCCATGTAATCGGCGGCATTCCAGTTCTCCGGATCGGCATAGTAGTCATCAATTGCCATGCGGTAAGCCCTCGCCACGATGGCCGCGTAATACTCTGATTTCCCGCGCCCTTCGACCTTGAGGCTGTCGACACCAATGCGTAGGTAGTCATCGAGCTTTGGTAGAAGACAAAGGTCTTTCGAGTTGAGGATATAGCTCCCGCGTTCATCTTCCTGGATCGGGAGGAACTCTCCGGGCCGCACCCCCTCTTCCAGTAGAAACTCGAACATGTCGAGATTGTCTTCATCGACAATCAATTCCTGTACGGTGCCGTCTTTTAGACGCATATGAAACTTGTAGTTCCAACGACATGAGTTTGCACAATTGCCTTGGTTGGCACCGCGCTCTGCCATGAAATTCGACAACAAACAGCGTCCGGAGTAGGTCATGCACATCGCGCCATGCACAAACGCCTCGAGCTTGATATCCGGACATTTCGCGCGGATTTCCTCGAGTTCGGGGAAAGACACCTCGCGCGCCAGTACGACAAGGTCTGCCCCCTGCGCTTGCCAGAATTGCGTCGTCAGCCAAGACGCAATATTCGCCTGTGTCGAAACATGCAGGGGGATTTCCGGCGCCCGCTCACGCACATACTGAAAAACGCCGGGGTCTGAGATGATGAGGCCATCCGGTTTCACCTTTCGCACGGTTTCAAGATATTCGTCGAGCTTTGGAATATCCTTGTTGTGCGAAAAAAGGTTCAGCGTCAGATAAGCCCGCCGCCCATGCGTATGACAGAACTTCACCCCCTCGATCACATCCTCAAGAGAGAATTCTGATTTCGTCCGCAGGCTTAGATCCGGCGTCCCGAGATATACGGCATCCGCCCCGTATAGGACGGCCATCTTGAGTTTTCGGAGATTACCTGCCGGCATAAGCAGTTCGGAACGGTGTTTGGTCATGACTCGCGCTTTCCCTTCGGAAGGCCCCTCCATACATCAGAATCTTCAACAGGGCAAAGTGCGCGTTCAAGCCCCCATCAACCGCAGGAACAAGCGCCTTGGGAGATACCGGGATCCCGTAAAAAGCCACGCAAAAGGCTTCGGAAAACTTGTTGAGAAACGCCCGGAACGCATGGCACGCAAGACCTGTTTTGCAGCGTCGTCAGGCTCCATGATTTGAGGCATGGAAAAATCATTCTTGGCGGTGAGACGTGTGCGGATAAAACCCGGGTTAATCCGTTGCACACGCACACCGCACTTGCGCAGATCCGCATACATATCTTCGGCCAGATGCATCAGGGCCGCCTTGCTCGAGGCATAGCCAATCGCTCCCGGCAGTCCTGAATACCCCGCAAGGGAGCCAATCAGAACAACATGCCCATCGTGGCGCGCGGCCATTTCAGGAACGGTTTTGCCAAGAACGCGCATCGCGCCAAGATAGTTTGCCTCCGCCATCGCCAAGGCACGATCCGTATCCCACTTCTCTGCGGTCATCGGATCATAGAGCCCCACCGAATATACGATGCCGTCAACTTGCCCGACCTGCTCGACAGCCTTAGACACCGACGCCAAATCTGTCACATCCATCGCGACGCCGCGGGAACCTGATATCTCGACTTCAAGTTCTGCAAGCCTGTTCACGCTTCGAGCCGACAGGATAACCTTTGCTCCCTCACCGGCCAACAAATGTGCCAAGGCACGACCAAGCCCCTCTGACGCCCCAATAACCCAGTAGGTCTTACCTTCGAAACTCATGGCGACACCGGGCGGATCGTGGCGATGAGTTCCGCAACCTTGATACCGAATTTGCGCATTTCGGACCGGTTCATGATGACGCCATTCTCCATCAGGTACATCCAGTCCGTTACATCAAGCACATGCCCACCTGCATCTTCGAGCAGCTTGATCCGGTATGTGAGTCGTACTGTCGCACCAGAGACTTCGCCTTGCGCTGTTCCGATCACGTCGGGTGCCGTTGCGGTAAACTTGCCATTCTCACCCAACTTGAGCGACCAGCGCCGCGCCTGTTTTTGTCCGCTGCCAGCATAAACGAAATCCTCTGTGAGCACTCCTGTCTTACCGTCCCATGTGCCCTTCATGTCTGCGACGAACCGGGACGACACGTGCCCCCGCGGTCCATAGATCATGCCCTCCGACTTCATCGGACCAGAGAGATGCTTGCGCAGATCAAAGGCGGGTTCTGTCCCTGCATAGTGCGAAGGTTTTTGTGTATGAAACCCGATCACAACTTTGATGAGGACCACGACGATGAGAATGAGGATAAGGACAATCAATAGTGATTTCATAGCGAGACCTCATGAGATGGAAGGCGAAGTGCAAGAAGTGCAGCGCCGATTTTCAGGAAACAGGGAATAACCGCGTATAAAAGGGTCAGGGACAAAAGCGCCGATGCGGAGTTGGCACTGTTGGGCTGGAATCCCGACCAGTCGAGAATTGGCAAAGTCGTCGCCGCCGCGACCGCAAGTGCGATCTTGATGGAGGCGCCCCACCATCCGAAAGCACCGGTCGCTGACAGCCCCGCTGCATCAAGCCGCGCGGAAAACAATGCCGGCAGGATGACCATATCGCCGCCAAGCGCCGCCCCCGAAGCCACACAGATCACAGCAAAGAGCAAACCCGCCCCCTCCGGCAGGAAGGCCGTGCCAGAAAAAGAGAGAATGGCGAGCCCCATGGCCCACAAGAGCACCCGCCTGGCGCCGAACTTTTCCACGAGCCGGGACCACAGCGGAACAGAAATTGCCGCGGCCAAAAAGAACAGGATCAGGAAAGCCCCGGCAGTTCCCGGCAGACGCAAACGATCTTCGACAAAGAACAGAAAGAGCGTGGACGTGACGGCGACCGGCAAACCATTGATGAAGGCCAGCACCAAGAGCCGCGTTCCCCCGGCGCGCCGTAGCTCGGCAAACCGCAACTGTGGAGTTTGGGGGCCACGTAGTTTCCATATCGGACGGGACAGCGCCCAAGCGACAAGGATCAGCAGCCCAAGCGCGAAGCCAAAAAACGTATAGGCTTGGGTTTCTCCCCAAAAATAGGCCCCCAGTGGCAGGAGGGACGCTCCAATAACGATACCCACAATGGAACCAACCTCGCGCCAGGCGGCGAGCCGGGGAAGGTTTTTCCTCTCACCAGCAATCGCGATGCTCTGGCTATAAAACAAGATGGTCGCCAGACTGAACGCAGTGAAGAGCAACAACAAGGAGATCAACAACCACACCAGCGGTGCAAATGGCGGGACGATGGAATAGACCATGACAAACCCCGCCCCGAGACCAAGGCTGGCGATCATCGCCAAGAGCGGAAGCCCGCTTTGAAAGGCCTCGACCAGCTTACCAAGCAATGGGTCTTGAACGAAATCAAAGACCCTCAAGAACAAGAGAAGGCCCGCGACTGTCGCAAGATCAAGCCCTAGCTGCGTCGACGCGTATCGCGGCAAATGCAGATAGAGCGGTATCCCAGCCACAGCCGGCACAACCGCGAACACCATGACGCGCCAAAGATGTGTCATTGCCCGGCGCCAGTACCGCGTAATCTCCGCGACAATTCAGGATCACGCGACTTGTCCGAAAGCCATATCGACAAGAAGCGACTTGCGAGAGATGGCCCCTGAACCAAACAGGTTTGGCGTCCATTCAGATGAAAAGACAAGCTATCCGGGGCCAGTGCTGTGGCTTTGAAGCGATCCCCGGAGGATACATCCCGAAAGCACGGACGAAGCCTCTCTATCGCCGGGCCAACGTCCTGACTGCTGCCCTGAATACGTTCCATTTCCTTGCGCGTCGCCTGGAGAAGCGACTCCCGGTCAAAGGATCGCGCATAGCGCAGCTCAAGCGCATGCGGTCTACCCGGATCGAAACGGCTTCCTCCCGGCGTGAGCAGGCGAGCATCATATAATTTGAAACCGAGAAGGCGCACCTCGGCCTCTCCGATCACAATTGGATTGCGAAGCTCGCGCGCTTCGACACTCACGGCCAGAAGCACCAATCCCAATGCCATCAGGAATGTCGTTGAAGTTCTATGTCTCTCAAGATGCATGGGCTAGCTCCACTTGCACGACATCTGTTTGGCCCACAGCAAAGCTCGCTGCGCAGATTTCCAGATAATATTGCCAGTTCCGCATGAAGCGCTGATCGTATCCCAAGCGCATGATCCGCACGCGTTCTTCGAGCAATCGCTCTGACCAGACACGGCATGTCCGCGCATAGTCCTGACCGAACGCGAAGCTATCCTTGACCTCAAGCCCTGCGTTGCGCGCCTCTTTCGCGATCACCGCATCGGAGAGAAGCATTCCCCCGGGAAAGGTGTATTGACGGATATAATCCGAACCCCGGCGATAGATGTCGAAATAAGCATCTTGCACAGTGATCGCCTGCACGACCGCGCGTCCATTTTGGGAAAGACGCTTCTTGAGCGTGGAAAAATAGGTGGGCCAGTAGCGCTCACCAACCGCTTCGATCATCTCGATAGAAACAATGTTGTCGAATGTGCCATCCACATTGCGGTAATCACACAGTTCAATCTCTGCCCGACCATCAAGACGTGCATCGGCATAGCCCTTCTGAGAAGGAGAAATCGTGACACCTTTGACTGCGCGTCCCGACTCTGCAGCGCGCTCCGCAAATCCGCCCCAGCCGCAGCCAATTTCCAGAACTCTTTCACCATCACCAAGGCGGTTCAGGATGCGATCATACTTCCGGTTCTGGGCAGACTCGAGACTATTGTCGCCTTCGGCAAAAAGTGCCGAGGAATAGGTCATTCCCCGATCGAGCCAGAGTTGGTAGAATTCGTTCCCGACATCATAGTGGCTACGGATATTGCGCGCGGCGCCACGCCGGGAATTCGCACGCATGATCCGGTCCACGACCCGATATCGCAATGTGTTCCACGGGGACGGATGCGCAAACTGGTCAAAATGATCCAGGTTGCGCAAAGCAACAGCCGTCAGGCCTTCTATCGAAGGCGTATCCCAAAGCCCCTCGACATAGGTCTCGCCAAGACCAACATCCCCTCTCGCCGCCATGGCAGGAATCACAGACCAATCATGCAAACGCATTTCTGCCTCAGGACCATCCGTGCCGAAAACATACTTCTCACCCTCCGGCGTGATCAGGTGCAACGTGCCCTGGCGCATTCCTTCACAACAGGAGAGAAATTCGTGGCGCACGCGCTTATCGAGAAAGTTCATTGGGAAATCTCCTGTTCGGGTGGCGTTGGGCGATTCGTATAGGTGGCCCCTTTGAGTTTGAGGCGCAGGGCCTGCCAATGGATCAGAGCGATGACACGCAGCGGTCCGAATGGCCGCCGCACCATCGCACCAAGCAACCGGGCATTGCTGAGTGGTGCACGTGTGCCGCTCAATGTTGCGATAAGGCCTTGGTCACCATTGATATGGGCGATGCGAATGGCGATCCGGTCATGCGCGATATCAAAGTTGAACCGATACTGGCCTTCGATGCGCTGAAACGGCGACACATGGAAAACCTTCCGCGCGTCGATCTGATCTTTGGCCTTGATCGGAGCAAACCCTTCAAGATGGCAAAGATAGGAATGCCTGTCGCCAAAGGTATTGTTGACCTCTGCAATAACAGCCACGACATCATCATTGAGAAACGCGAGCCAGAAACTCACGGGGTTGAAGACGTAGGTCACGAACCGCGGCTGGGTCAGAAGCAGAATTTGATCCGGCAACAATCCGGCCTTTTCAAAGACTTCTTGCGCCCAGACCTTTCCGCGCCCGTTCCCGACCGGACCGCCGTGATGACGATCAAGAACCGAGGCAAGGTTCAGGCGATTGCGCGAGAAGAGACCAGGCCCCTCCTCCGCGTCTGGATCAATCAGAACGTAGTCCACACCATATCGAAACGCATTCCGGATCTCGCCGCGGCGGGCATGCGTGGTCGAGCCACGAATATGTTCGGGCCAATGGCTCATGACATCACTCGCTCAAAACCGCGCGCAACCCGCACGGCGCTCGCGAAGCCATCTTCGTGAAAGCCATTGCGAAGGTAAGCGCCGGCAAACCAGGTATTGTTCTCGCCTTGAATTTCCGACATCCGCGATTGCGCCAATAGGGCGGCCCGATCAAAGACCGGGTGGCGGAAGGTCTTTTCGTCGTAAATGAACTCTTCCCGCACTGGTGAGAGAGGATTGAGCGTGACGAAGAGCGGATCGTCCTCAGGAATGTTCTGAAGCCGGTTCATCCAGTATGTCACGCCAATACCAGAGGCATCCTGATTGCTTTCCGCCTTGTAAACCCAAGACGACCAACACCCTTTCGAACGCGGCATCTGTTGAACATCGTGGTGCAAGATGGCGTGGTTATCCTGATACTGAATATTGCCAAGGATTGCGCGCTCGTCCTTGGTCGGTGCCTCCAGAAGGCGAAGTGCCTGATCGGAATGGCAGGCGAAGACCACGTCATCGAAGGTCTCGACGCCGCGCTCAGACGCGATATTCACCATTCCGCCCGTTCGCATGACACGGTGCACCGGCGTTCCAGGACGCAGATCCGCCCCCCTACCCTCTAGATGCGCCGCAAGGCGGGTCACATATTCTCGACTCCCGCCGCTGACGGTCCACCATTGATGCTGCCCGGTGGCGCTCATCAATGCATGGTTGCGAAAAAACCGAACCAGCGTACGCGCGGGAAAATGCCCGATTTTCTCAGTCCCGGTCGACCAGATCGCACCACAGATCGGACGCAGGTAATAGTCGCGGAACCAGCTTCCGAGGCCAAGCTCCTGCACCAACTCGTCAATCGTGAGATCATCGGAAGACGCCATGGCCTCAGCCCGCGCATTGAACCGCATGATGTCGCGCACCATGCGATAGAAACCGGGACGCGAAAGATTGCGCCTCTGTGCGACGAGCGCCCCAAGAGACCTCAATCCATATTCCACGCGACCATTGTCAATCGTCGCGCCGAAACTCATATCGCTTTTCTCCACCGGCACATCGAGATCACGGAACATGGCGGTGAGATGCGGGTAGTTGGCATAGTTGAATACGATAAACCCGGTATCAACCGGTTGATCGCCGTTCCGCCCCGCCAGAACAGTACGCGCATGCCCCCCGAGGCTTGCCTCAGCTTCGAAAAGGGTCACGTCGTTGTTTTCAGCAAGCAAATAGGCCGTCGCAAGCCCTGAAATACCTCCACCGATGATTGCGATTTTTCGGCGGATCGGGATTGGGACATCGAACGACATTGGCTCTCCTGCGTGCTTGGGTTTCCCTATCCTACGCCGCAAATCGGAAACCGGATCAAAAATGATCCAACCCCGCTCTTAAAGCGTATGGAAGGTATGCTGCTTGAACAGGGACACCAGACCAGTGCGATCAACAAGGGTCGCGGCGCGCCGATCTCTCGCTCATCAATGGTGAGAAAGGATCGCAGTGCCCCGAATGCCACAACCACGCAGAACGCGATATGTGAGACCACAAAACTTATGCTTGCTGTAAGAGACAACCGGGATAAACAGGCTTTTGCCCGCCTGTTCGATCACTTCGCGCCACGCCTCAAGGGCTTTGCGATCCGTTCCGGCGTGGCAAGCGGGCAGGCTGAAGATGTTGTGCAAGACGTCATGCTCGCAGTCTGGAACAAGGCACATCAGTTTGATCCCAAGCGCGCCGACGTGTCTGGTTGGATTTACCAGATCGCCCGCAATCGTCAGGTCGATCTTTTTCGCCGCAATAGCAGACCCATCCCAGAAGAGTTGAAATCTGACGACGTTGACACATGTGATGCAGAACAGATTGTTGGACTGGAACAAGAAGTCTCCGCATTGCGCACGGCACTTGCAGCGCTAAATCCATCACAACGCGAACTTATAGAACAAGCCTACCTTGGTGAGCTAAGCCATTCGGAAATTCAGGAAGCCAGCGGTATTCCTCTGGGGACGATCAAATCGCGCATCCGTCTGGGCCTGGAGAAGCTCCGCCATGAACTTAAGGGAACTACGAGCAAATGAGGAATATCTCCCACCACATACCGGACGCGTTGATGGCGGCCTATGTTTCGGGAAACCTGCCCCAAGCATATGCGTTGGTTGTGGCAACACATATTTCGATGTGCGACTCCTGTCGCGCAAGCTATGCAGCGCATTCGAGCATAGGCGGGGTCATACTCGAGTCATCGGCGACCTCTGCGGTATCATCCTCCCTCCGTGGTCGCGTGCTGGACATGCTTGATGAACCTTCGCACGAAAAAAAGCCATTTCGTGCCTCGGGCATTTTCCCTGCTCCACTCATGGAGACCATGAACGGAACGCCTCCACGCTGGCGTCCGCTTGGCGGAGGCATACGTCAATCCGTGCTCTATCGGGACAAATCGTCCTCTACGCGTCTTCTCTATATCCCGGCGGGAGAGTCCGTCCCGGAACACGGCCATGGCGGTCTCGAACTCACGCTTGTGTTGCAGGGCGCTTTCGAGGACGAAACCGGGCATTTCGGCGTAGGTGACATCGAAGTCGCCGATGGTGACCTCGACCACCAACCGATCGCAACAGGAGATGCCCCCTGCATTTGCCTCGCCGCAACAGACGAGCCGCTAAGCTTCAAAGGCATCCTTCCTCGCCTGCTACAGCCTGTATTCCGGATTTGACGCGCTCAAGTGTCTTTCATTAACCGCAAAGCATCGTAGATCGCTGCATGCGTGTTGCGTGACGACACAGCATCACCAATCCGGAAAAGTTGAAAGGCGCCATCCTGGTTGCGAATAACCTTTTGTGGGCGCCCCTCGATCAGAGCGTTATAATCGACTTCGCCGCCATTCACGGACTCCGGGCGTAGCTTAAAATAGAGATCGTCCATTGGCCGTGTGCCATGGTTGATAACAACCTGGTCGATCTCTCTTTCCTGACGCGCCGCGCCAAAATCGCTGCCGAGTTCGGCAATCAGGCTATTTCCGTCCTTGCGCACAGCATCGAGGCGCCATGTCGCGGTAAATCGGACACCGTATTCCTGAAGTAGACGAATGGCCGGTGTCAGGGACATCGACATCACCTCGGGGGCGATGTTCCGATCCCGTGTGACGATCTCGACCTGCGCTCCCATGGCCGCGATTTTCTCTGCCGCCTGGATACCGGCATAGTCCCCAGCCTCATCATAGACGAGTACGTTTTCGCCCGGCGTGACATCCCCGCTCAGGATATCCCATGTTGAAACAACCAAGTCCCCGCCCTGCTTTACAAAATCGGTTGCCGGCAAACCTCCCGTTGCAATAACAACCACATCAGGGTTTTCCGCGTGGACCGTTTCGACATCTGCGTAACTATTGAAATGAAACCGAATCTCATTCGGTTTTCCAAGCTTCCCCCATAAGGGGACTCAAGATCATTGGTGAGCGGCGACCAAAAAGAATCCATGAGATGGCCATAGGCCTCAAGCTCTATCCCATCGAGACCAGCCGCCTTCATACGCTCGGCCGCATCTGCATAATCCGCGACAATGCGCTCGATATCCCAGTCTTCGATCCGCTTTGGATAGGCGCGGTGCGCTGGTTCCCGTTGATGAGATGGCGACACCACCGGCAACCAATCCCCCTTGTCCCAACGGGTGCGCCAGCCAAGGTGGGTGAGCTGGATCATCACTGCGCAGCCGTGTTCATGACATGCCTCCACCAAGTGACGCATGTGGCTGACGACCTCATCCTTCCACGCGAGAATATTGTTGAACGCCGGTGGACTGTCGCGCGAGACAACCGCCGATCCGGCGGTCATGGTCAGTGCCACACCGCCTCGCGCACGCTCCACGTGATAGGCGCGGTAGCGCTCTTTCGGCATGCCATCCTCGGGATACGCCGGCTCGTGCGATGTGATCATAAGACGGTTCTTGAGCGTCAGATGTTTCAATTGAAAGGGCTGTAGAAGGGGGTCGCTCTGCATCATGCGTCTCCATCGTAAAACGCCTGGGTCCGCCTCAGTCTAAACAGAGATTTCCATGCATGTGGCCAGAAAACGTCAAGATCAAGTGATTTCAGCCACACCTATTGGCGCTCGTCGGCATGAAACCTGCCAGCCAATACCTTTACGCCCGAGAAAAGCATTCGGACGGCAAGAACTGTTCGTATGGTAAATTGGTTGCGGGGGTAGGATTTGAACCTACGACCTTCAGGTTATGAGCCTGACGAGCTACCGGGCTGCTCCACCCCGCGACAATGTGACGTTTACCTATTTCGACATGACCCGGATTGCAAGGGCTGTGTCGTATTTCTGTTGCATTTCCAGAGTTTTGCGCAAGCAAAGATCGGGAAAGCGCTCCAGTTAGGCCCTCACCACCGCACACAGACGACCGTCAATGACGGTGAGGTTTTTTCATTTAGAGAGATATTT
>NPIE01000113.1_pt2 | contig 34889 bp, 24 predicted proteins | sample 8637661 | NCBI WGS metagenome assembly NPIE01 (sample SAMN07420842, study PRJNA396082) | bioreactor metagenome | isolation source: sample BA12 brine-fed electro-methanogenic bioreactor BA | place: Japan: Kochi | collected 2016-12-09 | reverse complement strand
ACTGACAACTGACAACTGACAAATTTATGCAACTTACGATGAAAAACAAAATTCTCGGGGCGCTTGTAGCGCTGCTTCTGCACCTGGCCGCTCCAGTCGGCGCGAAAGAAGTCCTCAGCTACGATTATCCCTTCGGCAATCCCCTGGAGGCGACCGTTGTCGGCACGCCGGATGAATACCAGCCGGAACTTCCCGAGGAGATACCCAGAGAGATTTTCAATGTAAAGACATTCGTCCGGCGGCCGGTGCCGAAAATCTTCTGGTACCAGAAGGGTATGGATTTCTCACTCGTAGCTCAACCTCAAAAAGCGCCATTGATTTTTCTCATCGCCGGCACCGGGGGCGCTCATGATTCCGAGAAAATGGTGATTCTGCAGCGCGCTTTGTATCAGGCGGGGTTTCATGTCCTTTCCCTTTCCTCGCCCACGCATATGAACTTTATCATATCCTCGTCCGAAACCATGGTTCCGGGTGATCTGCGCCATGACTCTCGCGATCTTTATCGTGCCATGGCGCTGGCCTGGCAGAAGGTCAGCGATCAGCTCGAAGTCAGCGCCTTTCACCTGGCCGGTTACAGCCTCGGCGCAGCACAGGCCGCCTTCGTCTCACAGATCGATGATGAACGGCAGCTGTTCAATTTCGAAAAAGTGCTGATGATCAATCCGCCGGTGGACCTGTATGAATCAGTCAAACGCCTCGACCACCTGCTGGAGGAGAATATCCCCGGGGGCCCGGAGAATTTCAATGTCTGGTTTCGCGAGGTTATGAACGATCTGGCAGAAATCAACAGAGAGCTGGACCTGTTCAGGCTCGGTGAAGATGCCCTGTATACCGTTTACAAAAATTACCCCGTAACGGACGATTTTCTTGCCGCGCTGATCGGCATCTCCTTCCGCATATCCGCAGCCAATATGGTGTTTACCTCCGATGTGATGCACGGCGGCGGCTACATGATCCCTCCCGGGATAGAGCTGAGCCCCTATCAGCCCCTCGAAGATTACTTCATTGTGGCTCACCGCAGCCCTTTCGGGGACTATTTTCGTGAATTCATGCTCGCCTATTACCAGGAGCGCGAAGCAGGGCTTACGGGGGAAGAGCTGCAAAGAAGGCAGACCCTGCAGAGCATTGCCGGTTATCTGCGGCAGAATCCCCGCCTGGGCCTGATACATAATCGTGATGATGTTATCGTCACCCCCGAAGAAGTCGACTGGCTGGAAAAAGTGATGGGAGAACGGGCCAGAATCTATCCCCATGGCGGTCACTGCGGCAACATGGCCCATTACGACAACCTGGCTGCGATGGTGGCCTTTTTCACCGGGCAGGATCAGTGGAATGAGAATTGATCGCCGTTTCGGGCTGGCCGTCATTGCAGCGGTTGTTTTGATGTGCTCGGGCTGTGGACCCCTGGTGCCCTCCGCTCCCGAGCCGATGCGCCCGGCCGCGCAATTTGTTGCACCGGAAAAAGAGTACGCCATCAAGGTGTTCGACCCCCTGGAGCGGGTCAACCGCCTGGTCTACCAGTTCAACTACTATTTCGATATTTATCTTTTTCTGCCTGCCGTCGACGGCTACCGTTGGGTCATGCCCGATTACGCCGAAGACCGGGTCAGCAATTTCTTCGACAACGTTCTCGAAATCAACAATCTCGCCAACTGCATCCTGCAGCTCAAACCGAAAGCAACCGGCATTACCGCTGCGCGGCTGGCAGTCAATTCAACGGTGGGCGTGCTGGGGTTGTGGGACCCTGCCACAGGTTGGGGCCTGCCGCGCCAGGAGGAGGATCTGGGGCAGACTTTAGGTTACTATGGCATCAGCAACGGCCCCTACCTGGTGCTGCCGGTGATCGGCCCATCCAACCTGCGCGATGCCATCGGTAAAGGCGGCGATATCTGGATTTTCAACGAGGTCGATCCATTCAACTTCGAGAAAAATCCTTTCTGGATCCCTCTGACCTACAATGCCCTCAACGCCATCGACACCCGCAAGCGCACGCCGTTCAGATATTACAGTACCGGGTCACCCTTCGAATATGAATGGATCCGGCTGCTCTATACCGAGAAGAGGTTTCTGCAGATCATGCAATGAGGATGCTTTTTCAAAAAGCATCAAAGTGGATGGCTAAGCAAAAAGCGCCAAATGCAAGGCGCGCAATTGTCGAGCAATGAGGCGTACTGGTTTACGTCGAAGCAGTGAGAGCAATTGCAGCAACGCAGCAGTTGGTGAGTTTTTGCGACGCCATCAATGAGAATAAAAAAACCGGCAACCAGGGGAGGCTTCCTGGTGCCGGTCAATGCTTTGAGGGAGGGAGTCCTCAAATGAAGAAGTTTTTTTTGGGGGTATCGAGATTTCGCCTGCCACAACGAAACCTTGATGATTTGAACTCTATCGCAGCCCGTCTATAAAAAACAGCGCCATCCCCGCAAAAAATTCAATATATAACCGCTTTCGTCATCTGTGCAGATGCACAGTCCTGCCATTTGCCCCATTTTGGGTCATATCCCCCAGTAATGGGAAAGATTTTCAGGTACGCCCATTGACTGCGGCCCTGTAAAGCCTTCCGGGCATTCAAAATGGGGTGCCGGAACGGATATTGCTTTTTTGAAGCGTCAAGTTGTTGCTTCCGTGCGTTCTCCAAAAGCGGATTCTTCGGTTTCTGGTCTCGATTTCAGGTGCATGGTTTGACCGATCATAAAAAAACATCCTTTGGCAAAGGGCTTATTCTCAGTTTCTGCTCCCTTCTGATCTTTTTTGCTCTGCTCGAAGGGGGCCTCGCGCTGTTCGGCGTCAAGCCGCAGGTTGCGGAGGAAGATCCTTTTGTCGGCTTCTCATCGAACATTCCTCTCTTCGTGGAGGAAGAAAGGGCCAACGGTCAGGTTTACATGACCACGGCCGATAACAAGCTGACTTTTTTCAACAGACAGTCCTTTCCCCTGCAAAAGCCTTCAGACGCCTATCGAATCTTCTGCCTTGGCGGATCGACCACCTACGGCCGCCCCTATAATGACACGACCTCCTTCGCCGGGTGGCTGAGAGACCTTCTCCCCGCCGTGGATACCGGCAAGCGATGGGAAGTCATCAACGCCGGCGGCATCAGCTACGCCAGCTACCGGGTCGCGCACCTGATGGAAGAGCTGGCTACCTATGAGCCGGACCTCTTCATTGTCTACACCGGTCACAACGAATTCCTCGAAGAGCGAACCTACGGCGAAATGCGCGATATGCCCGCTCCAGTCAAATGGACGGCCTCCATACTGTCCCGGACCCGAACCTGGACAGCGATGAGTTCGGCCCTGGAAAAGGCCGGAGCGTTGCCGGAAACAAAAATGACTCAGCGCGATCAGCTCTCCGGAGAGGTCAACGAGATACTTACCCGCTCCGCCGGTCCCGAGCGCTATCAGCGGGACAACGAGTTGCAGCAGAAGGTCATCCGGCACTATCAACTGAGCCTTGAGCGGATGGTCGATATCGCCCGCTCCAGCGGGGCGCAGATCGTCTTTGTGACTCCGGCGTCCAACCTGAAGGACTGCGCGCCTTTCAAGAGCCAGCATGCCGCCCAAAGCTCACCGCAGGTTCGCCGCCAGGTCGAAGATTTGCTCACGTCCGCTGAAAAGGCCGAAGAAAAGGGGCATTGGCGGCAGGCTCTTCAACTCACGGACCAGGCCGTTAAGCTCGCCCCCCTGTATGCTGAGGCGAATTTTCTCAGGGGAGAGGCGCTTTTCGGCCTGCAATGGTATGAGGAAGCGGAGCAGGCCTACCGGCGCGCCCGCGATGAGGACGTCTGTCCCCTGCGGGCACTGACCCCCATGCTGGATGTTCTGGCGGAGGTTGCCGAAGCTGAAAATGTCCCGCTGGTCGATTATGCTGATCTTCTCCGCAGGAGTATGACCTCCAACGAAGGGCACGCTATCCCCGGCGAAGAATTCTTCCTCGACCATGTGCATCCGACCGTTGGAGGTCACCGGCTTCTTGCGGTTCAATTGGTCGAATCTCTGAGTGAAATGGATATCCTCATTCCGGAAGCCGGTTGGCGGAAAGACATCGTCCCCAGAGTGACGAAGCGCATCGAAGGCCGAATCGACCGTGAGACGCACGCCCAGGCCCTGGCAAACCTTGCCCGGGTCCTGAGTTGGGCCGGGAAAGAAGAGGATGCGGCCAGTCTGGCGCGCCGGGTTCTTGCCTCTGAGGTCGAAAACCCGCAGATCATCGCGGACGCGGCGTCCATCCTCGGGTCCATTTATCACGGGCAGGGACAGCCGGATAAAGCACGAACATATTTCCTGCAGGTTCTGGAGGCCGAACCCGCCAACCCGGAAGTCCATCTGCAACTGGCTTTTTCGCTCCTTAATGACAAGGCCCTGGTCAAGGCCACGGGGCATCTTCTGCTCGCCAAGACCCTGATGCCGGAAAATGATCTGGCACATCAGGTTTTCGGACTGACTATGGCGGAACGCGAGCGCTTCCGTCTGGCCTACGCGAGCCTGGAAAAAGCCCTGGACATCAACCCGGGAAATACCGAGGCCGAAGCCGCCAGGGAACGCCTCAGGTCGATTCTCGGTCTCCAGGCGCTTAACTTGAAGGACCCGCAGGCGCAATTTCAACCTTATCCCTCGGGGGCGCCGGAGAAGATCCTGCAGGTTCTTCCCACCCCGGAAGGGCAGGAAGTCCGCCACGGGATCTATACCGAGTGGTATCCGGATGGCCGTCTCAAGCGTTTTACCGATTATTCCAGGGGGGTACGGGACGGACTCGACATCACATGGGGCCCTGGTGGAGAGCTGATTTCACGCACCCGTTACCGCAGGGGCGCGCCCCTGGTCGCCCCCACGAATCATGTTGAACAGGCGCAGAGGTCTAAAGCACCATGAACAGAGAGAAAATCACCCTGGAACAGGCCAAAGACACAGGCATGGCTCTCGTGCTGATCTGCCTGATCGGCTCATTGCTCGCACCCGGCCGTTTCTGGGTTCCCGTTGCGATAGCCGTCCTGGTAGTGACCATGACCTGGCCTGCGCTGTTCAAACCCGCAGCCAGGGTGTGGTTCGGTCTCTCTCACGCACTCGGAACCGTCGTATCGACGATCCTGCTGAGTATTCTGTTCTTTGCCCTGGTGACTCCCATCGGCATTATCCGCCGCATGATGGGCGCGGACCCCATGCAGCTGAAGAAATGGGGCGAAGAAAGCGAATCGGGATTCGTGGACCGAACACATACCTATTCGTCCAGAGACCTGGAAAAACCCTACTGAGAAAGTTCAACCTGTAAAGAGAGGATAAAAGCATGGAATTCATCAAAGATCTTCTGGGATTTCTCGGTGAGCGGAAAAAATTCTGGCTGCTGCCGATCATTGCTTCCCTGGTGATTTTCGGCGCCCTTATCGTGCTGACCAGCGGTTCCGCGATCGCGCCCTTCATCTACACCGTATTTTAAGCCTAAAACATGCCTTCAGCCATTCTCGGCCTCTCGGCCTATTACCACGACAGCGCCGCAGCCCTGCTGGTCGACGGCGAGATCGTTGCCGCCGCGCAGGAAGAGCGGTTTACCCGGGTGAAGCAGGACAGCGCCTTCCCCGCCAACGCCGCGCAATACGTTCTGTCCGAGGGCGGAGTTCAGGTTTCCGACCTAGAGGCGATTGCCTTCTACGATAAGCCCTACCTGAAATTCGAGCGCCTGCTCGAAACCTACCATGCCTTCGCCCCTCGTGGGCTGAAAAGCTTCCTCTCCGCCACCCCGGTCTGGATCAAGGAGAAACTTTTCATGCGACGCATGCTGTGGGAGGAGCTGGAGAAGCTCAACGGCGAGCCTCTGTCACACAAACCGCCGCTGCTCTTTCCCGAACACCATCTGTCGCACGCGGCCAGCGCCTTTTATCCCAGTCCCTTCGACCGGGCCGCGATCCTGACCGTCGACGGGGTGGGGGAGTGGGCCACGACGACCCTCGGTTCCGGTTCGGGCAAAGACATCACCCTGCATCGCGAGCTGCCTTTCCCTCATTCCCTGGGGTTGCTGTATTCCGCCTTTACCTATTACTGCGGCTTCAAGGTCAACAGCGGCGAATACAAGCTCATGGGGCTTGCCCCCTACGGGCACGAGGGCAGTCGGCAGGTCGAGGAATTTATCGAGAAGATCGAGGGGCATCTCGTCGACATCAAGGATGACGGGTCCATCCTGCTCGACATGGCCTATTTTGATTACGCCACCGGTCTGCGCATGTGCGTCGATGCCAAATGGGATGCCTTGTTCGGTGTGCCCAGGCGCGAAGCCGAGAGCGAGATCGATCAAGTCTATATGGATATGGCCCTGGCGATCCAGAAGGTCACCGAAAAGATCGTTCTGCGCCTGGCCCACACGGCCGTGGAACTCGCCGGCAGCCGCAACCTCGTTATGGCCGGCGGGGTCGCGCTCAACTGCGTCGCCAACGGAAAGCTTCTCAACAGCGGGATTGTAGATCGGCTCTGGATTCAACCGGCCGCGGGCGATGCCGGCGGCGCGCTGGGTGCCGCCTATGCGGCATATCACATCTGGAAAGGCATGGATAGAAACAGGGAAGGGCTGAACCCTGCCGCGGATGACATGCAGGGGGCGCTGCTCGGCCCCGAGTTTTCATCGATCGATGTAAAAAGACTCGCCCGCAGGTACCACGCGCCATATAAACACTACGCCGATTTCGAACATCTCTGCCGGGATGTCGCCGATCTGCTCACGCAGGGGCAGGTGGTGGGGTGGTTTCAGGGGCGCATGGAATACGGCCCGCGAGCATTGGGAAACCGCAGCATCCTCGGCGACCCGCGCCACCCCGAGATGCAGAAAAAGCTCAACCTCAAGATCAAGTTCAGGGAGGGATTTCGGCCCTTTGCGCCTTCCGTCCTTGCCGAGGATGTGGGCGAGTATTTCGATCTCAAAGAAAGTTCCCCCTACATGCTGCTTGTCGCCGGAGTCAGAGAAAGCCGGTGCAGGCAGCTCCCCCCAAATTACAACAGCATGAGCCTTTATGAGCGATTGTATTTTCTGAGATCAGACGTTCCGGCGATTACCCATGTTGATTATTCCGCCCGCATCCAGACCGTTCATCGTGAAACCAATCCCCGCTACTGGCGTTTGATCCATGCCTTCAAAGAGAAAACCGGCATCGGCCTGGTCGTGAACACCAGTTTCAACTTTCGAGGCGAGCCGATCATCTGTACGCCTGAAGATGCCTATCGCTGTTTCATGCGAACCGAGATGGATTATCTCGTGATCGGCGACGACCTGTTCGCAAAAGACGAGCAGCCGCGATGGGATAAACCGGAGGAAGAGGGAGATAAGGTTCAACTGGATTGAGACCGGGTAAAAAAAACCGGCACCAGGGGAGGCATCCTGGTGCCGGTCACGTTCGCTTGAGGGAGGGAGTCCTCAAAATGAAGAAGTCTTGTTTTGTTATCGTAGTTTCGCCTGCCACAACGAAACCTTGATGATTTGAACTCTATCGCAGCCCGTCCACAAAAAACAGCGCCATCCCCGCAATATTTTCAATAGCAAACCACTTTCGTCCTCTGTGCAGATGCACAGTCTCAATTCTCGGATGAAAATCAATGGAATTGTTTTTTTCGATTTTCCAAAACGATTTCAGGCCCTTCTCTCCGCCTCTCTCTTCTCTGCGCCTCTCCGTTAAAAAACCCGACCGAAAAGCTTGTAATACATATAAAAAACCCAATCAAGTTGCGTGAAGACTGGGGGAAATAACCCACAATTGGGCTAAGGCCCCCACATTCAATTAGTGCGATTATATGATCCCGTCGGTTTACCATAAGCCATAAATGTAGTGAATTCAGGAGCTAATGAAAGTGTTGGAAATACTTAAAGTTAGCTGGCACGCGGGGTGCACTAGGTGGTGTCCGGAATCAACGCATGCATCAAGAGCGGTGGCATTCACACTCTTCACCACCCGGACAACAAAAATTGGGGATGGCGATCAGAATGAACACACAGCACAGCAGAAAACTTGCTTCAAGCCTTGGACCGATACTGTCGGTCACGGCGCTGGTGTTGTCATCTCTGCTGACTTCACCGGCAAACGCCGGAGTTGAGGCCGTGTTTGCCTATAAGCTTTCCGACCTCTCCGGGCCGGTCAGCTCCATGTGGTCCCGGATTGATGTCGATCCTGCTTTTGACGAGGTTTACTCCCTGAATATCGACGATGGCCTGATCCAGATTTTCAATGGCCAGGCGATGCAGGTCCACGCATTCGGTGACAACTACCCGATTGTTTCTTCAAATGATCTGGCTGTCGCGGAAAACGGGGAAGTCTATGTCCTGTTCGGGCGGCGCAGCAGCGGGCAGCTTGTTCACTTTGATTATCGCGGCGACCTGATCGGCACGGTCACCCTTCAAGGGCTTCCCGATGAATTCAAAGCTTTCTCCGGGAAATTTGTCGATTACCTGGATGGCGAAATCTATATCGCCGATGCCTACCAACTGCGTGTCGCTGTTTTCAGCCCTGAGGGGCACTTCAGAAGAGGTCTCGATCTGCGGCAGCCTCTGAGGGAAAGCGTTGAGGGTGAATTGGCAGAGGAGGATCTTCGCGAATCCGCCCGCATGAAGCTCGAAGAAAGTCTCGAAAGTCTCAGCCAGGCGTCCATGGGGGGCTTCAGTGTCGGCGCCGACGGGACTCTCTATTATACCCTGCCCACCATGTTCAAGGCTTACCGCATGACCATGGACGGGGATTTCGATGAATTCGGAACCCCCGGCGGGGCGCCGGGCAAATTCGGCGTGGTCGCAGGCATCGAGGCGGATGATGAAGGCAATATTTATGTGGCCGACCGCCTGCGCTGCGTGGTGCTGATTTTCGACCGTGAATTCAATTTCCTGTCGGAGTTCGGGTACCGAGGTCCTGGCCCCGACAATCTTGCTGTGCCTGATGACATCGTCGTGGACGAACAGAACGGCAAGCTCTACGTGTCACAGGCGGCGAATCTCGGTGTCAGCGTTTTCAAGCTCCACAGCAACTGAGCGGGAAACGCCGTCACTGGAGAAATGAAGAAGAGACAAACCGATTTGGATCCGGAAAGGAGGTGAAGGTCAAAGGTTTTATCGGATCATTGCAACACCCTGGTCACGGTGCTTCCGGAACTGCCAACGGAAGCCCACATTCTCCGTAAAGGGTAAACCCATCGCGAGGTGGGGACACAAAGCCTACGGGTCCCACAGGGACGGCCGGGTTGTCGGAGTGAATTTTTCCCAAAAAAATTCGGAGGATGTACGAAATGAAGAAGTTTTTCACTGTTTCACTTGCTGTTGCCGGCGCCCTGCTGCTCGTCAGCGGTTCGGCATTTGCTTTCCATGGCGGCGGTGTCGCCCATTGCGACGGCTGCCATTCAATGCATAGTGGCGCCGCGTCCGGCCCCTCCCTGACGGCGGGTTCCGATGCCAGCTCCACCTGCCTCAACTGCCACAATGGCGCTGCCCGCTATCATGTCAACAGTGCTGACGGCAGCAACACCAACGAAGGTGGTGACTTCCACTGGGTCAACGACAACGGCTATACTTATATCGTCCGTGGCAATCTGCAGACAGTTGATCACAACAACTTTGGCCACAACGTGGTTGCATCAGACTTTGGGATGGCCGCCGACGCCAATCTGGCGACCTCGCCCGGCGGTGGTTTCGCTGCTGCTGGCTTCGGTTGCGAAGACTGCCATGACCCCCATGGCCAGGTCAACGGCGGTACAGCAAATGGCTCCGCGCCCATTTCCGTGTCCGGTTCCTACGGCGATGTTCCTGCCGCCGGCACCATCGCCGGTAACTATCGCCTCCTGTGGGATTCCGCGAAAGTCGGTTTCAGCGAAGATGCACCGATCGCCCGCGCCAGCGGTTATGACGGCGCTTCCGTTCAGTACGGCGACGGCATGGCCGGATGGTGCGCCAACTGCCATGGCAACTTCTACAGCCAGTCCGCCGCCGGCGGCATGCACCCGACTGACGTGACTCCCCCGCTGGAGTACAACAGCTATGTCGCGACCGGTAACTTCACCGGCTCCGTCGACACCGCTTACGACCCGCTGGTACCTATCGAGCGTGGTGGCGTAGCGGCTTCTTCCGAACTGCCTGATCCCGATCCGACAGCGGCCGATGCTGCGGCTGATGACGGCGTGACCGGAACCTCCAACGTGATGTGCCTCTCCTGCCATCGCGCCCATGCGTCGCCCTTCGAGAATGCCCTGCGCTGGGACTACAGCTCCAGTGAGTTCATTGCCGAAACCTGGACGACTGCGGGTGGCACCGTAGATCCTAACGGTGTTCCCGGCGATGGTGATGAAATTTCTGCTAATCTTCCTGTGCCTGCTGCCGCCGAGTATTACAAGCACGGCACCGAGATCGACGTGACCGTTGCCGGTACGCCTTTCGAAGGCGGCTACGGCGAATATCAGCGTTCCCTGTGCAACAAGTGCCACGTACAGGACTAAGATTCACGACGCTGTGTTAATTTGATTGAGTCTGTCATTAATGGGCTGGCGGCCACCACCGCCAGCCCTTTTTCCGCCCTTTTCGGTATCCCGGGAGAGATTTGCTACAATTAAAAGACTGAATTCCTCGCCCTGTGACTTTCGATGATTTTTCACTGTAATCGCAGGACCTTGAAATGACACGATATCTCTTGCTCGTTTCATCCGTGTGCCTCATTCTGAGCGGCCTTTTCGCTTCCGACGGCTTTGCTGAAAGATTTCACAGCGGCGGCGTCGGCTCCTGCGGCGGGTGTCATTCCATGCACGGCTCTGAGGATGGTGTCCCCCTGATCGGCAGTTCCGGGCCTTCACTTCTGCGCGGCTCCGATCCCAGTTCCCTCTGCCTTGACTGCCATTCCGGGGCGGGTGCCCCCACATCCCCTTCCATCTTCAGTTCAGACGGGTCGGCACTGACCCCCGGCGGCGATTTCTACTGGATGACCCAAACCTTCAACTGGAATGGCGGCAGCAGCCCAGCGGCCCGCCATGGGCACAACGTAGTGGCCATGGACCATAACCTCCTGGCCGACCCCAATAAGACCCGCGGCCCGGGAGGCAATTTCCCCTCCGCACAGCTGAGCTGCATCAGCTGTCACGACCCGCACCAGGGACGCGATGTCGGGACCTCCGAGGGCGGAATCCCTGTCATTGGCTCCGGCTCCTACGGGGCGAGCGGGGGCGGTGCGACCACAGTCGGGAATTACCGCCTGCTTGGCGGCGCAGGTTATACGGTTAACGGATACGCTTTTTCTGAGGATGCTCCCGTTGCACGGCAGAACCCCCTCAAGCCTTTTTCGGAATCCGACACGTCTCATGTCGACTACGGTTCCGGCATGAGTGAGTGGTGCGGCAACTGCCATGGAGGCATCCTGCGCACCGAACATAAGACCGGCGGCAGTGGGTTTAAACATCCCGCGGGCAATTTCGAGAAGCTCGAGTCCGACATTGCCGCCAATTACAATGCATACGTTCGTACCGGTGATCTCACCGGTACGGCGGCTACAGCTTACCTCCAATTCGTCCCCTTCGAGCGAGGCGTCACGGATGTCAACCTGCTCGACCCCAACAGTACTCGCGGGCCGGACGTCAACGCCAATGTCATGTGCCTGACCTGCCATCGAGCCCATGCTTCGGCCTTCCGCTACGCGGGGCGCTGGGATTTCGGAGCGTCTCTGCTGGTGAACTCACATCCTGCGACTGGAGATGCCGGCGCCACGGCCACGGACGTTCGCAACAGCTATTATGGCCGTGATATTGCACTGGAGTTTGGGACGAATCAGGGATCCTTCTGTGCCAAGTGTCATCCCAATGGCCTCCCCTGATCATCATGCCTCTCTGACGGGAGGACAGGGGGCATTCGGAGGGCCCCTGTCTGTTTGGATTTCGGAGGAGACGCCCGGAAGCGGTGGGTGCCTCATCTCGTTCTGGAGTTGCCGGTGAGATTCTTCCTGTGTGTTTTCACCATATTTGTGGGCCTTATGACCACCGGGTGCGTTGCTCCGGTTCAGCCGGATCCGCCCCCCGTCAATCCAGGTTCCCGTCTGCATCTTTTCCTTCAGCCGCTGCCGCAGGAAACGCATCGTCTGAAGCTCACCCTTTCCAGCATCGCAGCACAGCGCAGTGATGGGGCCACTGTCAACCTGCGGGAGACCCCTCTGCCTTTGAATCCTCAAGAGCTGATCGGAGTCCAGAGAAAACTCTTATCCGCTGAGCTTCCCCCGGGTCGGTACCAGGGGGTGGAAATAAATATTGCCGAGGCCTCTCTGTTGACCGACGAGGGACCGGTTGATCTGCTGCTGCCGGAAGAAGCGCTTTTTGTGCCGGAAGAGTTCACCATCGAATCCCAACAGGCGCTGGCTCTGTTCCTCTCGCTCTCCGGGGATCGGCTGATCAGCGCCGGTTATCGTCTTGCTCCCAGGTTTTCTCTTTACAAGCCTCAGCCCCCGCTGCCTGGTTTGAAGGGCGTGGTCAGTGAAAGCCATTCCGGAACGCTCAGCGTGTTTGAAAAAACGGCCCCTGAGGTTGTCTCCGTTGTGGCCCTGGGAACGGTTCCAAGGGATCTGGTACTCGACCCTGAACGGCGCTGGGTTTATGTCGCCCTCGAGGGGAGAGATGCCATTGCCGGCATTGATCTTGTCACTGAAACGGTTCAATCGCAGATCAGTCTGCGCCCCGGCGACGACCCGGTTGAGATTGCCCTTTCTCCAGACCGGCAGACCATCGCCTGTGTCAACTCCGGATCCAACAGCGTCAGCCTCATCGATGCCCGTTCTCTCTTCGAAAAGAACCGGGTGCGATTCTCTTCGGTGCCGTCAGCAGTCTTTTTCGGCGGGTCGGGAGATCAGGTTTTTGTCCTGCATAATGCCTCCAATACCCTGTCCCTGGTCGACGTCGGGAGGGGGGAGGAGGTCGCTTCGATCAAGCTGGGTGAGGCGCCGGTGAGAGGTGCGGCCAGTCCGGATGGGCGCTTGCTGTACATCCTCACGGAGGATTCACCTGATCTGCTGGTGGTGGATTCTTCCACCCTGACCCTGATCGGCCGAAAATATGTCGGCTACGGCGCACTCTGCCTGTCGGTCAACCCGGTCAACGGACTTGTTTATATCGGCCAGCAATCCGGCGAAATTGTTATTCTCGATACGGCGCTTGACGTGCCCATCGACAGATTTGTTCTGCAGGGTGCGGTTGCCTATCTGTCCATCGACGTGGAAGAAAATACGCTCTTTGCTGTCCTGCCGGGCCTGAACCGGGTGGAAAAATATGATCTCGTCAGCAAAAAGCATCTTGGCGGAATCGATATCGGGCCGGGGGGGTATGCTGTTGCCGTGATGGGTGAAGAATGATCGGTTTCAGTCGTCTCCTTCTGCCTGCTTATGTGTTGCTTCTTCTCCTGTTTCCCGGCGTGGTCCGGGGGGAGATACGCCTGCTGGGCGATTGGACCTATTTATGGAGCGAGAGCAATATCGAAGAAAAGGACAGCGGCGAATCACGTAAAAGTACCGTCAAGGGGTTCGACCAGATTTACCGGCTCGATATCGACCGGCAGATCTACCCGACCCTGCTGTTCAGCGCAGGCGTGCTTGCGGAGGACGACAGCCTGACCAGTGAGGGGCAGGGACAAGAGATCGATATTACCACCCAGACCGTACGCCCCTATGTCGACCTCGAACTCAATACAGGCCTTTACCGGTTGGCCGCCGGTTACCGCGAATCAGAGGTTGAAAGCTCCGTGACCGGACAGGAGACCAATAGCCTTTTTGCCGAAACCTGGGATCTGCGGGGTGACTGGCAACCCACGGGATTGCCCTCCATCGAAGGGTCGTTTACCAGAACCCTCCGGCATGATGAGCCGCGCACTGTTGATCAGCAATCGGACCTCTATCGTTTTTCGAGTCGCTATGAATGGAGAAATTACGAATTCAACTATTTTTTCCTGAGAAACGATGAAATTCAGGAGATTCAGGATACCGAGTCCTCTGTTCTCACGCATAACGGCCGGGTGCGCTATGCCCGCAGCTTCATGGACAATCGCATCAACCTCAATATGCGGGCGCAGGTGGAAAGATCGACGGTTGAATTTTCCGGGGGCGGAGAACGCGTCGTTCCGACGATCCCCCGCGGGACGGGATTTTACCTTCTGGATGACATCACGCCGGGTTCGAATCTTCCGACTGACGATTTCGTTTCCGTACCGCCGGGGTCATTTACCACCGTCAACCTCGGGGCCGGTGAACTTGCGCAGCCGGTCAGTCTCGGGTTGAGTTTCGGAGATCAGGTCAGGGTTGACCGGGTCAGGGTTTTTCTGAGAACCGACCCCGATGATCCTACCCTCGCTTCTCCGGCCCAGATTCAGGCTGTGGCGCATCTTTTGACCTGGAGGGCTTTTGTCAGCGAGGATCAGCTCGATTGGAATGAACTGTCCGTGGGCAGCGTCATTTATGACCCGATCGACAACTATTTTGAAATCCGATTTTCCGCGAGGACCGATGTCGAATTTCTCAAGGTCACAACAACCCCCCTGGATGTCGTGGATCTGCCCGGCGGGGAAGATATCATCGTTCGGGATCTGCAGGCTTTTTTCTCCCTGTCTGAGGGTGAGGACGATCAGATCGTGACCGTTTCGCGCAATTTCAGTTCCAACGTGAGCTGGAGGGCGACCGATCGAACCCGTTTCGGCTACAACCTGGCGTACCAGGATCTGGAGGTTGATGCATTTGAGCAGGAGCGGCGGCAGCTCACCAATGGCGTCAATGTGAACCATGAGTTCAGCTCGATCCTGTCCGCGCTCGGGCGGGTTCTGCGCACCGACGAATGGAACCAGGGCAGCCACGACACGGTCACTCACAATTACTCGGCACAGCTGGTGGCCCGCTATCTGCCGACCCTGAACCAGAGCCTGACCTACAGCGGGTCCCACACCAGCGAGCCGGATGGGACAGCCTGGAGCAATTCCGTTTACCTGCGGACCAATGCCGAACTTTACCAGGGGTGGGATACTTCTCTGGATACGGGCTACAACTGGCAGGAAGATCCGGAGCAGGGTAAGACCTCGAGTGTGTTCCTGCGGCTTCAGAACAGCATCGTGCCCCATCGCAGTCTTTCCGTGGTCTTCGATTATTCCGCGCGATGGGTTCAGCAGGAGATGCGGGACAATACCTTTGAACAGACTGCACGGCTGCGGGGACACTGGGCGCCGACGGACGCCTTTTCACTGCTGGGGGAAGTCAGCCATCGGGATACCGAAATGGGTGCCTTCACCGATTGGGAATTCGGTGCCAACTGGCTGCCGTTCCGGGATGGAACCCTGCAGGCCAATATCAGCTACAACCAGGTTGGAGATACCGAAGACCGTTGGCGGCGCACTATTTCGCCAAGTCTCGTCTGGCGCATATCCCGGTATATTTATCTGAACCTGACCTATTCCTACGGCCAGCAGGAGGATCTCAGGAGAACCGCGGATTTTCAGAACTTTCAGGCGAACCTGCGCGTCTACTATTACTGAATACGATTGAATATTTTCGATGGGCTATCGCCGGCTCTCACAAAAGGGGAAAGATGCTCACATGAAATCGACAAACAGAATTCCTCAGCTGCTCGCCATTGTCGTTCTTATAGCCTCCCTGACGGGATGTTCATCTACGGGTGGCAAGACTTACAAGAACCTCACCATGAATTTTGCCGCAATCCAGAGCGTCGCGGTTCTGCCTTTTCAGAATCTTTCGCAGGACGACGATGCTGCTCAGCGGGTGCGTGATGCCTTCATGGGGATGCTGCTTGCGACCGAGGCGATGTATGTTCTGCCCCCCGGAGAGGTGCAGCGTGGGATCGAGCGGGTCCAGGTCCGCAATGCGGCGACACCGACAGTGGAGGAATTGAAAAAGCTCGGTGACGTGCTCGGAGTCGAGGCGATCATCACTGGTACTATCAGGGAATATGGGACGATTCGATCGGGGCAGAGTGAGGCGAGCCTGATCTCCATGAGCCTGCAGATGCTGGAAGTAGAAACAGGCAGCATTATCTGGTCCGGCTCTTCGACCAAGGGCGGAATCACAACGTCTGACAGGCTTTTTGGCGGTGGTGGACAACCGATGAACGAGGTGACGACAAAAGCGCTCAATGACTTACTTGATCAGCTTTTCCAATAAAATTTCAGGCTTTCTTCTGTTTCTCGGGCTGTGGGGAATGCTCTCAGCGGCCTGGGGAGAGGTCGAGCCTTCACGCATCGACGCGCCGTTGAAGGTGAGTACTCCCGTAGCGGCGCCGGCCGGACCTCTTGCCCTGGGAGCAGAAGGTATCGAATGGTCGGTCGAGGCTTCCGGCGGGGTCGGTTCACTGACCTATGACTTTGTCCGCGAATTCGATGGGGAGCGACATTCGGTGCAGATGGGGCAGGCGTCCACCTGGCGCTGGACGCCCCAAGAACCGGGGGTGCACCGGGTGCAGGTGGTTGTTTCCGACGAAGAAGGCAATTCGGCCGCAAGCGCCTGGTCTGAACCTTTTGAAATCGCTCCTCCGCTGGCAGTGAAGACCCCGCAACCTACCAAGCCGGGTCCGCAGATCGCGCCGTCTCTCCTTGTCTGGACGGTGGATGCGACAGGGGGCGTTGGCCGGAGAAACTATATCTTCGAGATCCGCCGAGATGGCGGGGCGGTTGAGCAGGTATATTCCGGACCGTTGGCACGCTGGACCTGGAGGCCGGAGCTGCCCGGTGCGTATGAAGTGCGGGTGATGGTTCGTGATGCGCTTGGCAATCAGGCCGAAAGCGATTGGTCCGAGCCATATCGAATCTACCCGGCCTTGATTGCAGCAAAGCCCCGGCCCCGGCCGGAGGGTCCTCAGATGCTGGGTACGGAGTTGGTTGAGTGGTCAGTCGAGGCTTCCGGGGGCGTGGGGGCGTTGAGCTACGCCTTTACCCTTCGTTCGCCTGGCGGCGAAGAGCGCCAGGCGCAGAGCGGACCCTCCCCAAGTTGGCGATGGACGCCGCTTGAACCCGGTCCCCATCAGGTGCGGGTCACGGTCACTGACGCGCAAGGCAACTCGGTTCAAAGCCCCTGGTCAGATTCCTACGGCATCGCGCCGCGTCTGCGGGTTGATGTGCCGGTCCCTGATCGCAGCGCCCCACAGGCTGCGCAGACGGTGGCAATTTCCTGGTCTGTCGAAGCGATCGGCGGGGTCGGTAAGAAAGGTTATGTTTTCGAACTGGCGGATGAAGGTGGCGCAACGAGGGAATTCCCCACAGAAGCCGCTGACCAGTTGGACTGGAAACCCGAATCCGCAGGCCTTTACCGCGTGCGTGCGGCCGTAACCGATGGATTGGGCAACCGCGCCGTAAGCGAGTGGTCCGAGCCTTACCGCATCGAACCGGCACTCAAGGTTTCGCAGCCGGCGTCGGAAGTTTCTGACCCCCAGGTGGTGAATACCGTGGATATTCCCTGGACCGTGCAGGGTTCCGGAGGTGTCGGAGAGAAAAACTTCGTGTTTGAACTGCTTCGGGTGGACGAAGAGCCGGTGCAGGTTCAGGAGAGCGCGGGAAACACCTGGACGTGGCGACCGGAGCAACCCGGTAGGTACCGAGTCCGCGCGAGGATGCAGGATGCATTGGGAAATCAGGCCGTCGGCCCATGGTCTGAGATCTACGAAATTGTCGGCCCCCTGGTTGTCGAATCGCTTGACGCAGATCGCAGCAGCCCGCAGGCGGCACAGACAGTGGACATCGTCTGGAAGGCAGAGGCGTCAGGCGGGGTAGGCGAGAAGACCTATGTCTTTGAACTTATGCCTGAGGACGGGATCGAAAGACCCGTCCAGCACAGTTCTGAAGAAACCTGGACATGGCAACCGCAGGAGGCGGGACGTTACCGGGTGCGGGTGCGAGTCTACGATACTTTGGAAAATCGCGCTCAGAGTGATTGGTCCCCTCCCTTTGAAATTTCTCCGGCCCTGGTCATCAGAGAGTTTCAATCTCAACCGGACCAGGAAGAATTTATGGTCAATTCGATGATCGCCTGGAACGCAGAAACCTATGGGGGGGGCGGCCAGGGTTCTTTTCAATTTTCAGTACAGAAAAAGGACGCTGAGCCGGTTGTTGTTCAAACGAGTTCTTCTCCCCGTTGGGACTGGCAACCCGCCGACCCCGGGGAATATCGGGTTCAGGTCGCTTTTCTCGATTCACTCGGCAACCGTGTGGAAAGTGCCTGGACACCCTGGTTCGAGGTGGTCGGCCCCCTGACCCTGGAAGGATTCGAAGTCGACCGGCCTTCGCCGCAGCCCGCGCTGCGTCAGCCCATCCGTTGGACAGCCACGACCCGCGGCGGGGTGGGTGAGACGGTTTATGAATTCAGGACTTTGAAAGATGGGGTGGTCGTCGCCGAACAGATCGGAACAGACCCTGTCTGGGCCTGGCAACCCCGAAAGACCGGAACGTACCAGGTTCAGGTCGCTGCCCGCGACACGGAAGGTCACATGGTCGAAAGTGAATGGTCGCCTTCATACTTTATTTCACCGGCGCTCGACCGTGATGCCCTGATCGCTTTCCTTCCGGTTGAAAACCTGAGTGGGGCCGCCGCGCCATTGGAAGAGATTGAACAATCTTTTTCCGAGCTGATGGTGAATAAAGGATTCAGTTTTCTCGATCGGGAGAAACTCTCAGCCTTCATGGCCAAATATCGTTGGCGCAATACGGGGTTTGTCAGCAGCCGGATCAGCCAGAACCTCCGGAGTGAAACCGGGGCAGAAGCCGTCCTGATTACTTCCGTCGAAAGCTACCAGGAGGGTCAGTCACCACGGATATCCCTGATTGCGCGCCTTGTTCTCTGTGCCGAACAGCCGAAGATCATCTGGATTGAGAGCGTTGGTTTGACGGGGAACGACAACCCCGGTCTTCTCGGCCTTGGGCTGATCCGGGAGAGTGAACTTCTGGTCAAGAAAGCCGAACTGGCGCTTCTGGAATCGCTCGAGCGCTATCTCGCCGGAGAGGAGGATACTCAGCGTCTCTGGTACCAACCGGGTGATGAAGAAGCCGCCCGAAAAAATAAGCCGGAAATCTCTCTGGATGAGAGATTTCTTCCGCGCAGCTATCATCGCGCCACCCAGTTTGAACCGGCAGCTTCCTACTCTGTGGCGGTTGTTCCGTTCCTGAATGAATATGCCAGGGAGAATGCCGGATTTGTGATGCCCCTGCATATGATCGAAGCTTTGCATTCCTATGAAAATCTGGAGGTTTTCGAACCAGGGCTCGTGCGGGAATATCTTCTCAGGTATCGACTGATCATGCCTGCCGGGCCTTCTCTTGCCATCTCGGACATTTTGTCCAGCCCGACAACGATTGATGCGGACCTTGTTCTCTCCGGTCAGGTTTTCGATTATCAAGGAACAGAAGGAACGCCGAAAGTTGATTTTTCGGTTCAACTCTTTAACGGCAAGAAGCGCGAAGTGGTCTGGTGGTCGCGCAGTTATGCGAAAGGAAATGAAGGTGTCTATTTCTTTGATGTCGGGCGCATCCGCTCGGTTCAGGGGCTGGCTGATCCTATGGCCGCTGCCGTTGGAGCCATGATCTTTGATGGAAGAGCGCCCTGATCACTTTGTCATCGTGAAGATGAAAGTTTACCTCAACAGTCACACCCTAGAGGAGACGTTATTTATGATCCGAATTTATCATCTTATTATCGCAGCTCTCTTTTTGTTCTGCCTCCCCGCTGCCGGGTTGGCATTTGGAGGCATGGACCACCAGCATGAGGACGACAAAGCAGCCCCGACTCTGCCACAGGACTACACGGTGCGTCTTCAGGTTCCGATCTTTTCAGAGTTGTTTGCAGAGACTCCGGTGGCCCGGGTGGGCCGTCAGCCGATTCTGCTGGGAGAATTGACGCCGGAACTGAAAGAGGTGCATAAGGAAATGCCCTCAGCGATCGGGGCTCCAGCGCTCACCCAGCGATTCAACCAGGTGCTCGACCGTCTGATTGCCGAGCACAGCGAAGGCGATGAGGAAGGGGAAGCCGTGGTTTATGCGGATCGAACCATCAGCGAAGACCGGGTTCTGGTGGTGAACATCCCTATTTTTGATCCTCTTTTCATGTTTACTCCCGTCGCTTCGGTCAACGAAGAGCCCATTCCCATGGGAGAATTTGCCCAGGAGCTGGGGGCAATGCACGCAGAAACCGAAGAGGCCGTTGCGAGTGGGCAGCCCGACAACCCGGCCGAGCTCCTCGAACGTTTGGTGATTGTCCGACTGGTTGAGCAGGAAGCCCGCAACATGGGGCTTGACGAACAGGGGATGGTCAAGCGTCAGGTCGATGAATTCGCTGAAAAAACACTTCTTTATGAATTGCTTGGCATGCAGGTCGATGAAATGACTCTCGACGCTGAAGAAACCCAGGTTGTGTATAAAGATATTTCTCTGGCGGCGAAACTCGATGATTACCGGATTCCCAAGCAGGAAGACGCTGAAGCATTGCGGAAAGCCCTTAAGGAGGGCGCGAATTTCGATGCCCTGATGGCGAAAGCGGTTAAAGAAGGCAAAGCAACTCCCGGAGAAGAGGATACTTTCATCATGTTTAAAAACCTGCTGCCCCAGGTGGCCAGCATGGCGAGTGGCATGGAAGTTGGTGAAGTCAGTTCCGTTTTTCGCGTCAGTAACGGGTTTGCCGTCTTCAGGCTGGTCGACCGCAAATTCGTTGACGATCCCGCTGCGCTCAAAGTTGCCGAAAAAATCACCTGGGATCAGCAGGTCGCTGACAGAACCAAGGAATATCTCAACTCCGTGGTCGAGCAGTATGCAGTTTTCAATGAAGAAGCCCGCAATGACCTCAACATGACCCGTATCAAGGAGCAGAACCCGGAGATCAAGCTCTCCAAAGCCCTTGAACAGTTTCAAGACGATCAAAGAGTGTTTGTGACGGTCGATACGGGTGAGGAAACACATACGCTGCGTGTCAACGAACTCATCGACAAACTTGAAAAAATGTATTTCCACGGCACCGATATCGCCTTAAATGCCAAGGAGGCCGACGATCGCCTCGGAAAAATTTTCCAGGACTGGATCTTTCGTCTTGGCGGGACAGCAGAAGCGAAGAAGCTCGGCATTGACCAGAGTTTGAAATACACCCTGAAGGTCGAAGAATTTGAACGCAGGACCCTGTTTGATCATTTTATGCAGAAAATCGTCGTCCCCGAGGTCAAGCTCACGGAAGAGGAAATTCAGCAGTATTATGAGGAAAACAAGGAAGAGTATTCGACGCCTGCCATGCTGCGTCTTGAGAGCCTTGCCTTTGAAGACAGGGAAGATGCCCTTGCCGCCTTTGATAAATTGCAAAAAGGCAGTGATTTCAAATGGGTCTCCGCAAATACAGGGGGTCTGGTGCCTTCCGACGATGAAAATCGGCTGGCCTTTGAAAGCGGCATTCTCAGCCTGACTTCCCTGCCGAAGAAATTCCAGGAAAGCGCTGAGGGGATTGAAACAGGAGATTCGATTCTCTATTCCGACCCCGGCAGCTACCACTACGTCGTTTATTTCCAGAAAGTTTATCCTCCGGAACCCAAACCGTATGAGCAGGTCAGAGAGCAGATTCTGGAGAAGCTGTACCAGGAGAAGGTTAAGGAGACACTGATGAACTATGTCGATCAGTTGAAGGAGCATTATCCCACGGAAATTTATCTGAAGGTCAGCCAAGGTTGATTTGAGGGTTTCGTGAATAAATTTCAACGAATGAGGTCAGAGCTATGACAGAAGGTTCAGGAAAAAAAATCTTTTTACTCAGCTTGACCCTGGTGATGTTCATTTTCACTTTTCTGAGTGTCAGTGCGATCCCCTGTGAGGCCAAGCGAAGCTTTGCCCGGCAGGGGTGCCTCGACTGCCACGATGAATTCGAGGATGAATATCTGGGCAGGAAAAACGTCCACGCCGTGGTCGCGGATCGCAAGTGTGAAGAGTGCCACTTGCCGCACGGCATTGTCGCAAAACTGCTACTGAAAGAGTCCGGCAACAAACTCTGCTACCTGTGTCACAGCCAGGAGTCGATGAACCTTGACAAAGAGGGGGTTCACACTGCGCTGAAAAGAGGCAAATGCGTGACCTGTCACGACCCCCACGCTTCTGACAATGAAGCCCTCCTGAAGGTGGAAGGCAACGCTATCTGCTTCGAGTGCCACGACCAGGCGCCCTACAGCAGAAAAGTCGTTCATGGGGTGATCGAAGATCAGGGGTGCGTTGCCTGTCACCAGGCCCATTCCTCGCCGGAGCCGAATCTTCTGACTGAAGAGCCGATCAAGCTCTGTCTCTCCTGCCATGACAGGAAAGATTCCGATTTTCAGGAGGCTCACGGGGATTATCCGGTCGAGCGCGCGTCCTGCACAACCTGCCATGACCCGCATTCATCCCAGCAAACCGCTCTTCTGCGGGGAAGCGTTCATTCCCCTCTGGCAGAGGCCATGTGCGATGCCTGCCACAATGCTCCCTCTGCGGTCGAGCCTTTCGGTCTGGTTGAGACAGGCGGAGAGTTGTGTATAACCTGTCACGATGCAGAGAGTATCAAAGGGGCGGGTGCGGTCAAACATGCACCCTTTGACGGGGGCGACTGTCTGTCTTGTCACAACCCTCATACGTCCGACCATGAACTGTTGCTGGTCGAAGAAGGCAACCAGCTTTGCTTCGAATGCCATGAACAGATGAGTGCTACGGTTCGCTTTCCTCATGCGCCGGTAGGCTCCGGTGACGGGTGCCTGACCTGTCACTCCGCACACTCCACCGCCGAACCGGGGCTGGTCGATATGCCAGATGCCGAGCTGTGCTACAGCTGTCATGAGGATGTGAAAGATGACGTAGCCAAACTTGAGAATCAGCATGCCCCCGTTGCCGGAGACATGTGCAATTCCTGCCACAATCCTCACGGATCGAGCGCGGAAGGGATGCTGCTAACCCGGGCCGATCTGCTCTGTTATCAATGTCATGCAGAGCTGGAAAGTGAGTTCGTGCAGCCGGTGGTCCATCAGCCGGTGCGTTCAGGCACCTGCACGACCTGTCATTTCGGCCACGGTGCCGACAATCCCGACTTCCTGCGGGAAAAGGGTGCCGATCTGTGCGCCACCTGTCACGACGGGCTGATGACCTGGAGTAAGGACGACGTTCTGCATTCTCCCTTCCAGGAAAAGGAATGCCTGACCTGCCACGACGCCCACGCAAGCCAGTTTGCCGGCATGCTGACTGACGGCCAGGGTCAGGTCTGCGGCATGTGCCACTTCGACGTCGGCGAAGAACTGGCCGAGGCGCGCAGCAAACATGCACCCGTCGCCGGAGGCGAGTGCAGCAAGTGTCACAATCCGCACAAATCGTCGCTGCAGTCTCTGCTTTTGGCTCCGGGCCCCGACCTGTGCCTGGCCTGCCATACCGCGATGAAAGAGAAATTCGACAACGAGCGGGTGCACTCTCCGGCCGAGCGGGATTGCCTGCAATGCCATAAGCCGCACTCCTCGGACCAGGTTTCTCTGAACACCCAGCCCCTGCACCAGATGTGCAGCGAATGCCACGATACGGCCTCGGATTCTTTCAGCAGTGCACATATCGGGATTGCGGCGCAGGATATGAATTGCAACAGCTGCCACAACCCTCACGCTTCAAAGGATCCGCAGTACTTCAAGGACATCATGCACGCGCCGTTTGCGGGCAGATCATGTGAACCCTGCCACGTCGTCGAGAACAAGTGAGGTGTGCGACATGAATAGACTTAATCGATTGATTTTTGTGTTTTTCGCGGTCCTCGCAGTATTGGGGACCGCCACCATCGCTGCGGCCCAGGACAAATTCAAGCTGGCCCCGGGAGCGCGGGGTGCCATGTGCCTTCAGTGCCATGTGGACTTCAAAGAGAAGATGGAGAAGAAATACATCCACACCCCTCTGCAGGAGGGGAACTGCACCGGGTGTCACAGCGCGCATACCTCGAACCACGGGCAGCTGATGGCGGCCGATGCGAAACGCATCTGCCAGACCTGCCATATGGATATCGTACCGGAAGGGGCTATGAGCACCCATCAGGTTGTGCTCGAGGGCAACTGCACCCTGTGCCATGATCCTCATTCCGCGGACAACCGAAACAATCTCATTGCCGCGGGCAGTGAGCTGTGCTTCGGTTGTCATTCGGAACTTGGCGAGCAGATCGCCGCGAATGAATTCCCCCATGCGCCGGTCAAGCAGGACTGCCTGACCTGTCACAATCCGCATGCCTCCAGCGACACTCCAAAACTTCTGACGGCGAGTGCGCCTGCTCTGTGCGTGGACTGTCACGACACGACCAAGGGGACCTTCAAGAGCATTCACATGGATTATCCGGTGGCCGATTCGAACTGTTCCTCCTGCCATAATCCGCATGGTTCGAACCAGAAGGCGATTCTGTATAACGTTGTGCATGAGCCGGTGAGCAAGCGCATGTGCAAGCAGTGCCACGAGGCGCCGGATTCGGCCGAACCTTTCGCTTTAGTCAAGGACAGCTATGAACTGTGCCAGGGGTGCCACTACGACATGGTCAACGAGACCTTCAACAAGGAGAGGATTCACTGGCCCGTGGTGGATGGCACCGGTTGCATCAACTGCCATTCTCCGCATGCTTCCTCGGTGACAGGCCTGCTTGAATCAGAGCCACTTGAACTCTGCGGCAGCTGCCATGCCGACACGATCGCCCGGCAGGAACGCTCTCAAACGCCGCATCCTCCGATTGCTGAAGGGCAATGTTCGGCCTGCCACTCGGTGCACAGTTCGAACAATCCGTTCATACTGAAAAAACCTTCAACCTTCAATCTGTGCGGAGAATGCCATGAATGGCAGACCCACTCGACGCACCCCATCGGCGAGGATGTCGTTGACCCGCGTAATCCCAATCTTGAACTGGATTGTCTGAGCTGCCACCGGACCCATGGTACGGAGTATAAGCACTTCATTTATTACGAAACCATCAACGATCTGTGTGTGCAGTGCCATACCAAGTATCGGAGGTAAGCCATGAAAAAAGCATTTTTAAAAATAATCACGCTTTTTTTCCTTTTGAGTCCGGTGCTGGCATCTGCGGCCGACCAGGTCAATCTTAAGTATCTCGGCACCATCTACACTGATGCTGAGGGAAAAAAGCTGGTTTCCCCCGAAGGCGTAACGGCAACAGAAGATTATGTCTTCGTTGCCGATAGCGGCAATCGCCGGATACTTCGCTATTCCTATAAGGATGGTGCCCCTAAAGCTGATGCCGTTTTTGCCATGGACAAGTCATATCCTGTGCTTGCGAGACCCGGGGCTGAGAATACTCTTTACGTGCTTGACGCAAAAGACCGGGTCATCAAGCTATTGAGCCCCGAAGGTGCACCCAAGGGGGTATTGGAGCCGAAAGGGGTCCCCGGTAAATCGAAGATCGTGCCGCGGAGTTTCGTTTTTGGCGAAGACGGGTCCATATATATCCTTGACCTTTTTTCGTCTCGCGTCCTGATCCTTGACGATAAGGGTAAATTTCTTTCACAGATCCCTTTTCCGGAAAAATACGGTTTCCTGTCTGATGTTGCCGTCGACAGGCAGGGTAATGTTTTTCTGCTGGATGGTGTCAAGGCGGTGGTCTATATCGCGCCGGAAGGTGAAGAGGAGTTCAAAGCTTTGACGGGTAGCTTGAAGGAATACATGAACTTTCCTACAAGCCTCGCTCCCGATAACAAAGGCCGGATCTTCCTGGTGGATCAATATGGCAGTGGACTGGCTGTTATCGGGATGGACGGGCGATTTCTGGGACGCAAGCTCAGCATGGGGTGGAGCGAGGGGATGCTGTACTACCCTTCAATGATCAGCTTCGCCCCCGACGGCAGTATATTCATAGCTGATCGCAGCAACAATCGGGTTCAGCAGTTTTCTATCGAGGAGTGACCTGTCTCTCCCGGCTTCTCCCTCACCCCCGACCCCTCTCCCGCTGGGAGAGGGGAGAATTCAACGGTGTGGGGTTAATCCTGGACGTGACATTTGTTGCAGAGTGAACGCTGGAAGGAGCCGTAGCGGGATTCAACGCTACTTCCGTAAAACGCCTGCGCACTGTCGGCGGATGAGAAAACCGGCGAATCGGCGATGAGTTCCGACCGAAAATCCCAGCGCCCGCTGTTGGCGAACGGCGAAGCGTGGGCGCGGTGGCAGGTGAGGCACATGACGCGGCTCTGGGAACCCGGGCCGTGGGTGCTGTAGGGATCGAGGAGATTTTCATCCACCCCGCGCTCAAAGGGGACGAAGTGGTCGTAGGCGCTGTCGGCGCTGCCGGTGAAATCGCCGGTAGCGACGTAGCTGTTGTACAGGTCGGCGTACTGATTGAGGTAGGCGTTGCCGCCTGCCGCGTGACTGTGCTGGTTTGAATTGGTGTAGCCGACATGGCAGTTGCTGCACCACTCGGACATCCCTTTGCCGTAGTCGGTGTGGCGCTGGTCGGTTTCGGCCGGCCAGTCGCCGCCCTGGCCGGAGTATGAGACGGCGGTAGGGGAGGGGTTGGGAAAGTAGTAGCTGACCCCGGCGCGGTTTTCGATCCATCCGGTGGAGCGCAGCATCCGGAAATCATAGCTCGGGTAGCTCAGCCCGTGGGGGTCGTGGCAGCTGGTGCATTCCAGCCAGCTTGAGCTGAAGGTGCCGCCGCCGCTGCTGGGGGCGGTGTCTTTGAAGGCGTCGCGGGTCAGGCCGTAATCGATGGCGACGATGTTGTGGCCGTGACTGTCGGCCCGGTCTTCATATCCGTATTCAGAGTATTCGCGGGTCAGCCAGAAGAAATCTCCGCCGGGGGAATGGCCGCTGCCGTTTTCGGTGAGGACGCGATGGGTATCGTCATGGCATCGCAGACAGGTGGAACTGGCGTCCCCGCCGAGAAGCCCCAGGGTGGAAGAAGTATCCTCGCCAATGGCCCCATGGCATCCCCGGCAATAATCACCGCCTCCCCAATGAAAGGCATCTGTGTCTGAAGAAAATAAACAAAATCCCAGGCAGAGCATTGCCGAGAAGAAAAGAAAGGAACTTCTTCGGTATTCCAGAGTTGTCATCATCGTCCCCCCGTGCTTGGTTGTGACATTCTATTAAATAACATTAAGATTGGCGCTTGCCAAGGAAAAAAATTAAATAAATTTTAAAAAACGGTTACCTGTCTAATTTTTCTGAGTGAAACCTCCCCGAAAGTCGTGTGATGCCTGATTGTATCGGGAAAAAATGTGCGACATCTCTCTTGATTCTGAGTCTTCTGCTTTTCGCGGCAGTTCAAGCGAAAAGTGAATCGGTCATGGACCTCTCCCCCCGTCCCATGACGACGGCACAGTGCGGGAGCTGCCATCCGGGCCAGTTTTCCGATCTGAAAGCCCGCGGCGGCGGGCATCGCCTCGATTGCCGCCAGTGTCACGAAACCTTTCATATCCCACAGCGCAGCGAAGAGGACTTTATCAACCAAATGCCGCGCTGTGCCGCATGTCACGGTCAGCCCCATGAAAATATCGAGACACCCTGTTTCTCATGCCACCGCAACGCCCATGCGCCGACGCTGCCGATAAACAACGATTTTTTAAAAGATACCTGCAGCCAATGCCATTCGCAAGCGGCTGATATGCTTAATGATGATTTAAATGCTCATGCTGAGATGAATTGTGTCGTCTGCCATATTGGCCAACATGGAACGATTCCAACCTGTTTTCAGTGTCACGATCCCCATTATCCGTCTCAGGATAAAGATCAATGCGTGGATTGCCATCGACCGCACCGCCCCCAAAGCGAAGAATTGCCCATCGCGGCCGATACGCAGACCTGCAAGAGCTGCCATGCCTCGGTTTACGCCGTTTGGGCGAGAACGCCCAGCCGCCATGGTGACTGGGCCTGTTCCGTCTGTCACATTCGTCACGGCGAGGCGCTGGCCTGCCGCGATTGCCACAATCCGCCCCATGAGACGGCCATGCTGGAAAAATTCAAAAGGTGTACTGGATGCCACTTCGATCCTCACGATCCTTCGACAACCCGATGAAACAGGTTATCCGGGCGGTGCCGATTCTTGCGACACTGGTCTTTTTCTGCGTCCTGTGGCTTTCCCCGACCAATGTCGTGGCAGAGGATCTGGAAGAGATCCGGCGCATGGCCGAGCACGGCAGCCGCCCCTTTCAGCTGCGCTTATGGGAAGTCTATTCCCGGGGTGAAGGGGTGGCGCGCGATGAACATCAAGCCATGCGGTGGCTGACCGCTGCGGCTGAAGGCGGCTATGGCCCTGCGCAGAGCGTTCTGGGTGTTTACACTCTTGAGCATGCACGCTACCGCAGCGATATTGAGCGCGCCAGGCAATGGCTGGAAAAAGCGGCGGCAAACCAACAACCTGAAGCTCAGTACCGGCTCGGTATTCTCTACCTGGAAGGGGCGCAGGGCCTGCGCCCCGATACTGACAAAGCTTTGCACTGGTTGCAGATGGCGGCAGACGCAGGCTATGGCGATGCAATGTATGCCCTGGGCTGGATCTATGAACAGGGACGCGGGATCGAGGCGGATGAGGAGCGGGCGTTTGAATTGTTCTCAGCCGCCTCCCGAAGAAACCACTCTGGCGCTATGCATCAGGTCGGTCGCTTCCTGTTGAAGCGGGATGTTCCTGATGCTGATGTGCGGGCCTTGGAATGGTTTCAGCGCGCCGCCGATTCGGGAGAGTCGGATGCCTTGAACGATTTGGCGGTGCTCTTTCTTCGGCAACAGGGCCGCATTGGCGAACAGACAGCAAATCGGGACCGTATCCTGGCATGGCTGAGGCAGGCGGCCAAAGCTGACAGCGATGTGGCCTCGTACAATCTGTGGCGGCTTTATGTCTGCAACGCGGTCACACCCTCCAGTGACCAGGAGCTTGTGCAGTGGCTGCATACCGCAGCCCGCCGGGGAGAAGAAGGGGCGCAGCGGCAGCTGGGGGGACTGTGGCGCGAATGTGCGGTTTTCCCTCAACATGTGAGTGAATACGGGTGTCGCCGGATGGCGGATTACTGGCTGGCGCTGGCGGGGAGAGAAAAGACCATGGGGGCGCAGACTGCGCCACTTACGGAATGTCTCAACCTGCCCGCTCCCGGGAGAGATGCCGGGGATGGTGTGTCGCAGCAGATAGCAAAGGATCCCTTGGTTTTCAGCTTTTCGATGAATAATAGCCTGGAATAGGGGAGAGGTTGGAACTCACCGAATTGCGTTGCGGACTCCATTGTTCAAGGAAGGCAAGCAGTTTGTTGAACCCGATCGGCTGAGAGTAGTGGAAGCCCTGGACCTGCAGGCAGCCGGCCTCGCGCAGGTAGGCATCCTGAATGCTGTTTTCGACCCCTTCGGCGATAAAATTGAGATCCAGGCCTTTGGCGATGGCCAGGATGGCGGTGATGATGGTGTTATGCCCCTCGCCTCCGGGGACGATGTTCTTCACGAATGAGCGATCGATCTTCAGGGTGTGGATCGGCAGCGTCTGCAGATAGCTCAGCGAGGAGTAGCCGGTGCCGAAGTCATCCACCGCGATACGGACATCATGGGTGGCAAGGGTGGTCAGAATACGCATCGACTTATCCATGTCCTGCATCAGGCTGCTTTCGGTGATCTCGATTTCAAGGCGGGTGGGGTCAAGGGGAAATTTGCCGAGAATGTCGAGAAAGTCGCGATCAAAGTGCCCCAACTCCAGCTGCTGGGCGGAAACATTGATCGCCATTTTGAGGTCGCAATAGCCCGCTTCGGCAAGTCTGACGGCATCACGGCACGCCTGCTCCAGAACCCAGTTGCCAATGGTGCAGATCAGTTTGGTCTGCTCGGCGACAGGGATGAATTCTCCGGGATAGAGAAGACCGCGAACCGGATGCTCCCACCTGACCAGGGCTTCCACTCCTACGACCTTGTGTGTGCTCAGATCGAGCTGCGGCTGGTAGAAGAGCCGCAGTTCATTGTTTTCGATGGCGCGGTGCAGGGAATTTTCAATATCAAAGTGGTAGGAGTTGATTCTGTCCATCTCCTCCGTGAAACAGCAGTACCCGTTTCGCCCCTTGCCTTTGATGCGATACATCGCCAGATCGGCATTTCTCAGCAGCATTTCCCTGGTCTGCCCGTGATGCGGATAGACCGCGTAGCCAATGCTGAAGGTAACTCTGACGGTTTGTCCGTGGAGCTGGAATGGTTGATCGAAAACAGACTGGATTTTGCGGCAGATAATACTGGCCGCGTCCATTCCGTCGATATCCGGCGTCAGCAGCGTGAATTCGTCGCCGCTGATGCGGGCCAGGGTGTCGCCTTCGCGCAGGCTGTCCTTGAGTCGCTGCGCAACTTTCTGCAGAAGCTCGTCGCCGGCGAGGTGCCCGAGCGAATCATTGATCATCTTGAAGCGGTCGATGTCGAGGAACATGACGNNACGGCCAACTGCTGATTTTTGCGCCTGGCCTGACCGAGGGCGATCTGCAGCCGATCGGTGAACAGGGCGCGATTGGGCAGGTTGGTCAGCTGGTCGTGGTAGAGATGATAACGGCGCAGTTCTTCGGATTGTTTGCGGTCGCTGATGTCGCGCGCCACGCCGTATATGCCGACCATGGGGCGGGCCGGGTCGCGCTGGGTCGCGTAGACGCCGAGAGAGTTCATCTCCACCGAGATCGCCCAGACTTCCACATGACGGACTTCCCCGCCGTTGCGCGGGCGCAACCGCAGCTCCATGCTGCGCGTGGCCTGATGACCGCCGCGGTTGAGGTAGCTAAAGGCCTGGGAAACTTTTTCAAGATCCTGGCTGAGGACGATCTCAGAAAAGTGCCGTCCGAGAAAATCTTCGCCCTGGCAGCCGAGAAACTGCCGGGATTTCTCGTTGAGAAAAGAGAAATAGCCTTGATCGTCCAGCATGAAAATAAGATCGGGCGAGTTGTCGACAATGAACCGGTGCAGCTCTTCCGAGCCCTGCAGCCGCCTCTGAATCTTGAGATATTCTTTTTTGCGTTGACGTTTTTTGAGGACGGAAGAGATTGTGTCGAGAAGTTTCTGGGGGTCGTAGGGTTTGGCGATGAAATCTGCAGCGCCTTTGCGCAATGCGGCCGTGGCCTGCTCGAACGTCGACTCGCCGCTGACCATGATGACGGAGGTGTCGATTTCGCGGCGGCGGATGAAATCAAGAACCTGCTGTCCGCTGACATCAGGCAGGTTGATATCGAGAAGCGCGAGCCCGAAGTCCTGTTTGCTCAGCAGGGTCATCGCGTCGCGGCCGTTTGCAGCGCAGGCGATTTCGTAGCCGGCTTGAATCAAAACCGCACTCAGGCCCGCGCGAATCCTGTCTTCATCATCGATAATCAGAATTTTCGAAGATCCACTCGGCATAATTCAAATCATTCTTCCGATGAATCGGAGACGTTGCCACTTTCACCGCCGGGATCTGTGTCGACTGTCCGGCGTGGTATCAGAATGTCGAAAATGGTTCCGGTCTCCGGGTCGCTGACGCAAGAGATTTCCCCCCCCATGCGATCGACCAGGTTTTTGACGATGGAAAGGCCCAGTCCGCTGTGATCCTTTTTGGTGCTGATGACAGGCTGAAATAAGTTTTTCAGAATGTCCGGAGGGATGCCCGGACCATTGTCTTCAATCTTCATCCCGACAAAAACCTGCCCGCTCTTATATATTCCATCACGCGTTGTTGTTCGCAACAGGCCTTCGTCCGGCAGCGCTTCCACAGCGTTTCTGACAAGGTTGATCAGAATCTGTTTAATGGCGGCGCTGCCGACGGCCAGAGGCGGGATGCGGCCGTCTAGAGAAATTTCGGTCTGAATCGCTTTGCCCGTGAACAAGGTCTGCTGGAAGAGTTTGATCAGGTCCTCAATCGTCTGATTAAGCTGCAGCGGCCCTTTTTCATCATCTTTATCTGTGCCGATTTCCCTGAGCCGGGCCAGGATGCCGCCGATGCGCAGAATTTCTTCACGGATGACGGAAATCTCATCCGATGCGGCGTGATCATCGCCAAGCCTGGTGGTCAAGGTGAACAGGTAGGTGTTGATGATGGAGAGGGGGTTATTGATTTCGTGAGCCAGCTTACGGGCCTCAACTCGCAGCTCCTCCTGCTGGTTGGTCAGTTTTTGTCGGTGGATGTTCATCAGCTTCAGGGTGCGCGCCATGTAGCGTGAAATATGCTGTGAAAACATCTCAATGCCAATGGTCGGGGGCTTAATGCGTCGCCAGCGCGATTCCGAGACCCCTGCGAAAATGACGCCGAGAAATTTATCGCCGTCGCGCAGGGGTAGAAACAGAAGCCCATCCTGATGAAGCAGACGGCAGAGCTGCTGATCGATGACTGCGGCCGGATCGTCCTCCTCCACGGAATCGAAGGTGCAGAGGATCCGGCCTGTTTTCAGAGCCCTGGCAGCCAGGCTGGTCGATTTATCGACGTTGATATGAACCTCGCGTAGAAAAGCCTGCTCTTCTTCCCCTGTCGACAGGGGATGGAGCGAATGATTCTCTGCGTCGAAGGCCAGGAAGTGGACATCCTCCAAACCGAACGCAATGGTCAATTCCTTCCGGATGCTGTCGAGAATCTGCTCCGGGGTGTCGGCCGGAGACGCAGCAAGGTCACTGCTTCCGGTCAGTGCTGCATGGCGGACATACTGTGAAAGCTTGTGCCGCATCTGCTGGTGCGTCGCGGTTTTTTCTTCCCGGTTGGGTTTGTCGGCCGAAGGGAAAATCAGACTTGAATGGATGCCGAACTGCTGGGCGCACTCAAGAACCGTCCTTCGTGCACGGTCGCGGGATTCAGCCAGCAGGGCTTCTTTCAGTCCGAACAGATTGTCTTGGGGACGAGTGTCCGGGGTGTCAGGCCCGCGCAGCACACTCTGAGTCAGGCCTGCCGCCAGGTTGACCAGCTTGACCAGATTCGATGCATCGCTCAAGGCTGTCTGGGGGGTATTCTGGAACATAATCGCGTCAGCGACAAAAGGGTGCAGCGGCCACTGCCGGATCACTGCGGCGCCGACCTGTGCATGAGATGCGTTGAAAAGTTTTTTCTCGGTCCGCTCTACGGCGGAATCCGGATCGTCCATGAACAGAATATCGAGATAGCTGTCCGGGTGGTTCTTCAGTAGCACAAGCTGGCCGAAACGGGAGAGCAGGCCGGTTGTGTAAGCTTCATCAGGAAAGGGGTAGCCGACCAGGCGGGCCAGTTCCTGGGCGATATGCCCACAAAGCAGCGAACGCGCCCAGATCGCGGTGACAATATCCTCCTGATGCTCGGAAAATTGACTGAAATATTGGTAAATGGCGCTGGTAACAGCGATATGACGGACTTCGTCGATGCCCATGACCACCAGCAGACGGCGGATATGCTTGATTTCTGACCACTGGCGGTAAAAAGAGGTGTTGGCAATATGCAGAATTTTAGCGGAAATAGCCGGGTCTTGTTCGATGATGTGGGCGATATCGCCAAATTCAACCGTCGGCTGGTGGAAAAGGCGCAGCAGCTCCAGCAGAACCTGCGGGACGGAAGGCATCTCCTCGATGTGGAACTCTGCATATTCCATAAAAAAATTCGTCGCCCAATCAAAGGGTTTGAGTATGCAAATAAGGCATTAACATATCATAAAAAATTGACATTTCCACATAAATGTATTTTACAGAGCGAAAAGACCAGGAATTTCTTCGGGTTGGATGCTTATCCTGCAATAAAAGTGCTGCAAGATTTAAAATATGCAATAAAAGGATGATAGTGGAAAGAAGGCTGGAAATAAAGGAATTTTTTGATAAATCCGGAAAAAATAGACTTTTTTATAAAGGTGTTTGTTTTTTTTGAATGTGTCTCCTTGGAACAAAAAAGCCGCAAAGCTGCGGCGATGATCCAACCCATGATTGCGTCACTGGGATTAGAAATGGCGGTACACCTTGATCCCTGCACTGAAATCAGCGCTGCCGGAAGTCAGCCCTTTGCCGAGATAGCTTTCAGCGCTCCATTGAGGGGACAGCCACAAAGTGTTATTCACGCGCATTTCCAGCAGGGAAGAGGAACCTTCGGCGGGTTCCGTTGCGCCCCATGCGGAGAGGGAGCCGTAGACGCGGTTGGTGAATTGGCGACCGAGTTCGCCCTCGAAAGTTGCATAGTCCTTCAGGTCCCAGTCGGCGTGATCGCCCTGGAAGACTCCGCCTCCGGCAATTCTCCCATACCAGGAGTTTTTCCACGCTGACAATTCAAGCCCAGCGCCATAATCGAATTCACCTGTCCCAAGTCCCTTGCCCTCATCGGCGGTGGGGATCTTGAGGTAGGCGTAGAGGCGCGCGTTGGGGCGCATCCCATCCTGATGCAGAAAAGTGTATCCGGCGGTCAAAGAGATGTCGCCCAGGCCGCTTTCGGAGCTTTCGACATCCTCCTCTGTGGTCTCGACGATTTCGGTAGTGGTCGACGTGGCACGACGCCCGTGGCCGTTGCGGTCAACCGAGATGACGCGGTCTCCTCCGGCCAGAACGGTGGTGGAACTGCTTTGGTAAAGGTAGGGGATGAACACTTCGAAATCGAACCGGGCAGAGGGGTAGTAATTGATGATGACAGGGATAGTGAACGAGTCGAAGGAATCGTCGGTGCCATAATCTCCAGTGCGGTAATCAACCCCGGTACCGATGGAAAAACGCGATGTTTCAGCGCGGCTCAATGTCGTGCAGGAAAGAATAAGCACTACAAACACAAAAAGGCGCACCGGGCGCATCATCGATTTCATAAACCATCCTTTGTCTGATAAATGTGAAGAGCGAGGGGTTTTGGTCTCTCTTCTCACCCCTCACTCCTCACTCTTCACACATCACGCTTCACACATCACTTACTGCGCTGCAGGTTCTGTCACCGGCGTGGTCGGTGCCGTATCAGGGTGAAGACTGGGATCGCGCAGGCGCTGCTGATCGCCAATTCCCTGGCCGCCGCCCTGACCGCCCTGGCCGCGCCCGATCCCCTG
>NPIE01005977.1_pt1 | contig 34912 bp, 27 predicted proteins | sample 8637661 | NCBI WGS metagenome assembly NPIE01 (sample SAMN07420842, study PRJNA396082) | bioreactor metagenome | isolation source: sample BA12 brine-fed electro-methanogenic bioreactor BA | place: Japan: Kochi | collected 2016-12-09 | reverse complement strand
TTTTCCTCCGGTTAGTTGTTTTTCCTTCCGCTTACTTTTTCTCTGAGCTAATGCTTTTTTGACTTTTTGTCTGGCTACTAACCGGAAGTTTTTCCTTATTTCAAAAGGAGCATTTTACGAGCTTGACTAAACTCTCCTGAAGTAAGCCGATAAAAATAAACACCGCTCGGTAAGTTGCTTCCGTCAAATTGAACTTCGTATTCGCCGGGTTGGAGTTGTTTGTTTATGAGAGTTTTTGCCTCTCTGCCGAGGATGTCATAAACTATTAGCTTTGTCTGTAAAGACGCCCTATAGGGCGTCTCTACCGATGGGATTGTGAACTTTATAGTTGTGGTTGGATTAAATGGGTTTGGATAGTTTTGGGAAAGAGAAAACTGTGTTGGAGTATGTTCTTCTTTGTTTACATCAACTGAAATACCAAACCATTTTAGAGCTTGTGTAAATGGTGAAACAGAACTAACACCGATCCAACTTGAATCTGAATGTAAAGACAAAGGATCAATTGCCATGAAAACTATTTTATTATTTTTATTATCAATAAAATTATGTGCTGCCGGTCTTGCGATTGCCATTGACCAATCATAGCCGTTTAAAAACACTTCGCCGGCTAAATCCTCTCTTGGAATAAATTGATCCATCGTGTTGTAATAATCCCCGCCATAAGTTTCGTGCGGATTGTACCAAACAGAATCTTGAAACATACCGGCAGCAGAATCACCGAGTATTGTGTTTCCTATAAATTGTACAAATGAAGGTGCTTTGGTATTGGGAATAGAATCCGGATTAGCCGATACATTATTAAAAGATTGTTGAACACCGAGGTAGTCATATTCAAAATCGCCGGGTGTAAATGTTGAATCTGTAAAATTATTCCATCTTCCCAATGCATCCTGATCAATTTTCATATAATTTTTGTCACCTTTATCCAGCCATTCGGAAATTACATCTCTGTTATTATATGCAGGGGTGTACTGGGTAGAACTAATCTCTATTAATTTTGAGTAATGCTGAAGTAAATCATCCGGTATTTCATTGTAGTACCATTTGTCAAAATCTCTGTTATAATATTTCAGGTAATAAGGAATCAGTTGTTCAGCCCTCCATTCCAGGAAATTATTCATAACAATAAGTAGGTCGGCGTTGGGGTTGGGATCAAATATTTTATAAGTAATAGTATTTGATATAGCTGAATAGCCGTTAATATCTATGGCGGATACGTAATATGTAATTTCATCTCCCGGCTCTTGTCCGGGAATTTCTCCGCAGTAATATCCATCGCCCAAATGAGTCATTTCAATTGATTTTACCGGTTCATCATTTACCGAATAAATCAGTTCAACTTTTTCAACCCCCGAAGGACCGCCGCTTGGATTTTCAGAAGTAACAAAGCAACAAACTTCTCTAGAATTTGTTGAAGTAGTTGTCAGAAGTCTAGTCAAATTATATATCCTAACACGAGGTTCGCTAACAAATTCAACTACCAGAGAAAAATCAAAAACATAATCCGTTGCCCACCAGCCCGGTTCCTCGGGGGTTTCTTTCCCATACTCATAATATTTCCACCCGGGGATCTCATACCAGTATTCCGTGTTTTTTTCTCTTGACCAAAATTTTGTAGTATCATTGCCGAATGTGTTAGAAATAACAACTCCTATTATATCTCCTTGATGTACTCCAGGCTCATAACCAATAATAGAGGTTTCAAAAAATTCGTAGCTTAAATCGGAAATGTCTTTCGCTTCAGGAAGAATTGGCCACCCAAAACTATCATCTTCCCAAATCACCCAGTCCTCCCGATCAAAAGGCTCTGAATATTCACCATTAGTTTTATCAATCCATTCCCCGGTTGCTTCGTAAACGAACGCTCCGGCATTGTTATAACCGTCTTCCTCAGAAGGATAATAACCAATATATTGTGGATGAGATATTTGCCGTGCTTCTGATTCGCTCCAGTCCAATTTTATCAATCTGAATAAAACCGGATTCCCCGCTTGTGAGCACCTATATCCCAATGCCTTAATAATCATATCTGCCGGTGCTAAGAACCATTGTACCAATACATCTTGTACCCCTATACCTAACTCAACATCAAAATCACCATTCGGTTGATAACTTAATGTATCGAGTATTCCCGCTATCTGATTATTTTTTCGTTGATCATCACTCAAGCCGTAATTTGTTTTTAGATCTATTAGTTCACCGGTTGACTTAATCATATGTGTCTGAGCAAAATTCTGTAATACCAGTGCAATAATTAATAATAAATATTTTACAACGTATCTCATTTTATTACCACCATTTTTTTTGTCTGATTAAATCGACCGTATGTAAGCCTATACAAATAAACACCGCTTGGTAAATTGCTTCCGTCAAATTCAATTTCATATTCACCCGGCGGCATAGGTTTGTTGAGTAAAGTTTTTACTTCTCTGCCGAGGATGTCGTAAACTATTAGCTTTGTCTGTAAAGACGCCCTATAGGGCCTCTCTACCGATGGGATTGCAAATTTTATAGTGGTTGTTGGGTTAAACGGGTTTGGGTAGTTTTGGGAGAGAGAAAAATCAGAAATTAATATATTTCGCTTATCAACATTTGTAATGTATTTATCGTTGGCAAAGAAATAAACTTTTTTCTTGTTATAATAAATAAGGTCAGGACTCCCGTTTTGATCAAAGTCATGCCAAAATGATGTTCGCATCCCCTCTATAGGGGTTTTGAAGTTGTCTTTTAAAAAATAATCTCCATTATTATTGGAATAAATATTAACGTAGTCATATTCCCTGCCAACAGGATCTTCACCTATTCCTATAATAAAAAGTTCCGGGTATGAGTCATTGTTGTAATCCGAAAAAACTGCTTTTGAAAACAAAAGCTTTTTTATATTCGAATTAACTATAAATTCCGATTCTGTTTGTTCCAGCAAATATCCGTCAACATAAATATCGATATCGCCATCAGCATCAAAATCCATTGCCAGAACTGATGTTGGATAAATATAATTTGATTCATAACACATCTTGTTCCATGGTAGGAAACCGTCGGGGGTTTGGATTAAAAATCTTATTTTCGATAAATCATTCGATATCAAAATAATGTCAAGGTCCCCGTCTGCGTCTATATCAACCCAGAAGGCTTTACTATAATTAATTTCATATGGAATCTGAAAATTAATAACGTTAAAGGTATTTCCCATGTTTTTTATTATGTATAATGTGTCTTTAGAATAATAGTTTCCAAGTGAACTTATTAAAACATCATCCAAGCTATCGTTGTTATAATCGGCGATATCAACTTCATCTGTAATAATTTTGAGATCAAATGATGAGAAGAATTTAAAATCATACCCAGTATTTAAATAAAATTTTATGATGGAGTTTTGATATGAAGTATTAGAAGAGAAGAGAATGTCTTCTTTTTTGTCGTTATTTATATCAATCCAATTTATTACACAATCTTGAGTAGTAGAAGTTGAGGTTTCAGTAGCAAATTTATCAAATAAAGAAAAGTTGCTTCCTTGATTTTCCCATATAAAAATCGAATCGGCGCCAGTTAGAACATGTGCAAAGGCAAGATCTATTTTGTTATCGTTATTGAAATCTTTAAGCTTATATTTACCCCAATAATTATTACTGTAATCTAAAGCAATCGTGTCAGTTAAAGTAAAAACATCTTGTGGTTCGGATTGCTCTTCAATAGTAAACTGAAATATAAAATTTGAATTAAGACTATCGTTTATAAAATCAGATACTTCTGAAGAGATAGAAACAATTATGTCAGCTCCGAACTTGAAATTATTCGCTGGCTCAAAAATTATTGTGTTTGAAGGATTGTGGTTGTAATCAAAATTTCCGTCAATTGTTTGTCCATTACCATATGTAACGTAAAAATATTGCTCGGATAGAAATTCTGGTCTAATTTTATAATTGAATGATATTAAAATATTAGCATCGATTGGAATATTTGTCTGAGTGTCATAGGGATTTGTAAACTCTAATATAAGTAACTCTTTATTTGCGGGGTATCTTACTCCTCCAAAAACACCTTTATTTAATTCGTAAGTGCTACCCCAAACTGTTGATTCCATTTTTACTAATCCTATATTCTCAGCAAACCAATAGTACATATCAGCATCAAAAGCATTCGTCCCTCTCAAAAATAATTTTACACAGTTTAGCAAAGTGTCACCCCAAATAATGACCGAATCATTTTTGCTTATCATCTCAACCTCGTAATCAACATAATCCTCCCCTGGTATTGACCATGTTTCACCTATCTCGGCATTAAATTTGTAGATTAAGGTATCTATTCCATTAAAATTTCGATAGACATTTCCCAAGTGATCCTTTCTGAAATAATTATGACCATAATACCGGGATGGTACTTTGTAATAAATAAAGTCTCCTATCTGCTTAGTTGAGTCGATGCTGAATGGTTTGTTTTCAAAATACCATTTATCTCCCACGTTAAGTGGAAAATAATTTTGTGAAAACACATATTGGTAACTTGCAAAAAGTAGTATAAAAAGAACATATTTTTTTACTGACATTACCATTTATTACTTAAGATTATTTTATTAACACCATTTTTCTTGTTTTTATATATTCGCTGGCTGTAAGCCTATACAAATAAACACCGCTCGGTAAGTTGCTTCCGTCAAATTCAATTTCATATTCACCCGGCGGCATAGGTTTGTTGAGTAAAGTTTTTACTTCTCTGCCGAGGATGTCGTAAACTATTAGCTTTGTCTGTAAAGACGCCCTATAGGGCCTCTCTACCGATGGGATTGCAAATTTTATAGTGGTTGTTGGGTTAAACGGGTTTGGGTAGTTTTGAAATAAAGTTATACTTTTTTTCAATTTACTGTTTTCATTAACAGCACCAAGATCATCGTATCGTTTAGCTCCGAATAGATTAGTTCCGTTTGAAGTTACATCTGTCCAAACCATATAAGAAAGCATTGCTTCGGGATAAGCGGCAACCGGTCCTACCGTAAAACCTGTTGAATCGTTTTTTACATGAACGAGTATTTTGTTGTCGTCGTAATATCCTTGTCCCATTACGACGAAAGTTGAATCGTTTTGTACTTGTTTGTAGATAAACGGAAAATAAAAATCGATATCGGCAGAGCTGCTTTGCTTGGTTACTATTAAATAGATGTAAGAGAACAAGCCGTATGTATTTACGGCAGGGTTAGTTTCAAGTTCCGTCAAGCCTTTCGAGTATAAGTTTTCATAATCCTCATCGTATGCAATATTAACACTGTTCCTCTCTTCGGTCTCAATCTCAAAAGAAAGAAAATAAGGACCGGGAGAAGTAAACCCAAATTGTATGAATTTTGGATTGTGAGAATTGGCGGAATCAGAAATAACTACTTCATCATTCCAAACGCCGGTTTCAATATTTTTATGAGTTAACACTATTTGTTTATTTTCATTCCCCGGTTCAAATCTTTCGGAGGCAACATAAATCTCCTTATCATATGGGTCAGTTAAACAGCTTTGCGCGTTACTGTACAAAAAGTTTTCTTGATTAGTATAAACTAATTCTAAGTTTTTTAAACTGTCTTCAAATTCGGCGAGATATACTTTGTTATCTCTTTCAAATGTGAACCAAATTGTATTGCGAAATTCATTATCTCCTACAGTGCCAATCATATTGATAAACTCTGGGTTCGTTTCATCTTCTTCGGTGCCGATTAAAATTTTTGGTTCGCTCCAAGTCGTGTCATCAAGTCTTACTGTATATTCAATATCCCAATTGCCGTTTTTATTTGTTTGCCACATAACATAATATTTAGGGAATGCAGTTACGCTTATGTTTTTTTGAATGAAAGAGTTGTTCGTTAAATAAAACAACTCTTCTTCAAAAGCTCTTTCATCATAGTTGAATTTTAAGTATGCAATATTACTGTTGGTATCCGATTTAGTCTTCACATAATGCTCAAAGAAAAGGTTTGTTTCATAAGGGTGAAGTGAAAAAGATAAGTTACCTGGCCAATTAAGTTCAAATTGCGGGAAGACTGGGTTTTTGACTTTGCCTTTTATATCGGTCAGCTGCTCTACGGCAAATTCCTGCCCAAATAAAATTGAAAATGAAAATAATATTAAAAAAAACTTTCTCATTTGAATAAATCCCCACTACCTTGATTAAACGTACAAATCGTTTCTTTAAACTGCAACAGTTAAATTGGTTCCTATCGCGGTTTTGAAACTTTTATTTCTCTTTCGCTGTATTATTGCGGGATTTGATAATTCCAATTTATTTACGATTATTAATTTTTCTTTATTGTTATTTCAGAATGATCGACTAAAAGAATTAAAAGAGGTATGATAAAATGGCATTTAACTTTAACAAATTTACGGTGAAGGCACAGGAAACGGTGCAGAATGCTGTGGAGATTGCACAGAATTACAACAATCAAGTTGTAGAACCGGAACATATTTTAGCCGCTATGCTGCAGGACAATGATAACGTTGCTGTTTCCCTTTTACAGAAAGCCGGTGCAAATTTAAACCAACTTAAGGTTAAGGTAACAGGGATAATCGAAAACTTTCCTGAAGTAACCGGTGCGGGAGTAGGCAATCAGCAGCTTTCACAAAATACTGCACGACTTTTTGATGTCTCAGCTAAAGAAGCAAAAAACCTAAAAGATGAATACGTCTCATCTGAACATATTCTACTTGCACTTTCAGAAGATAAAGGAAAGGCTGGACAATTACTTAATGATAACGGAATCAACAAAAATGTTTTGCTGAATGCTTTAAAAGACGTACGCGGTAATCAGAGAGTTACTTCTCAAAACCCCGAAGATACTTACCAATCATTAAAGAAATACGGGCGCGATTTAAACGAACTTGCACGAGAAGGAAAACTCGATCCGGTTATAGGTCGTGATGAAGAAATAAGAAGAGTGCTGCAAGTTTTATCACGAAGAACAAAAAACAATCCCGTTTTAATTGGTGAACCGGGAGTTGGTAAAACCGCAATTGCAGAAGGAATTGCCCATCGAATCGTTTCAGGCGATGTTCCCGAATCACTCAAGACAAAAACAATTGTTGCGTTGGATATGGGTGCGCTTGTTGCGGGAACACAATTCCGCGGACAATTTGAAGAACGAGTCAAAGCCGTTGTTAAAGAAGTTCAGGAATCAAACGGTGAAATAATTTTATTTATTGATGAACTGCACTTACTCGTTGGTGCCGGTAAAACAGAAGGCGCAATGGATGCCGCAAACATTTTAAAACCTGCACTTGCAAGGGGTGAACTCCACGCAATCGGTGCAACTACTTTGAAAGAATATAAAAAGTACATCGAAAAAGATGCAGCGCTTGAAAGGAGATTTCAACCTGTTATTGTTGAAGAACCTAGTGAAGAAGATGCAATTTCAATTTTGCGTGGATTAAAAGAACGTTACGAAGTTCATCACGGTGTTCGCATAACCGACGGTGCAATTGTAGCTGCAGCGCAATTATCGAACCGTTATATAACAGATAGATTTCTTCCCGATAAAGCTATAGATCTAATTGATGAAGCTGCTTCAAAGTTGAGAATCGAAATTGATTCAATGCCTGAAGAGCTTGACGTTATCGAACGAAAAATTCGTCAGCTTGAAGTTGAAAAAGAGGCTTTGAAACGAGAAAATGATAAAGAATCAAAATCTCGTCTTGATGAAATTAAAGAAGAGCTTAGTAATTTGGAAGAAGAACGCAACAGTCTAAAAGGGCATTGGCAGTTAGAGCGGGATAAAATTCAAACAATCCGTAAAATGAAAAGCGATATCGAAAATACAAAAGTTGAAGCCGAGCGCTATGAGCGTGAGGGCAATTTGGCGAAAGTTGCCGAACTTCGATATGGTGTGATAAACGATCTTCAGAAAAAGTTGGAAGAAGAAACAAAAGAATTAGCCGAACTTCAAAAAGAAAAGAAAATGTTGAAAGAAGAAGTTGAAGCTGAAGACATTGCCGAAGTTGTTGCAAAGTGGACAGGCATTCCGGTAAGCAGAATGTTGGAAAGTGAAAGAAGCAAACTTCTTCGAATGGAAGAGGAACTTCACAAACGAGTTGTCGGGCAAGATGATGCGGTAACTGCTGTTTCAAATGCAATTAGAAGGTCGCGAGCGGGAATGCAGGATGCAAATCGTCCGATAGGCTCTTTTATTTTTATAGGAACGACAGGTGTCGGTAAAACAGAACTTGCAAGGGCGCTTGCAGAATTTTTGTTTAACGATGAGCAGGCAATGGTTCGAATTGATATGTCCGAGTATATGGAAAAATTCTCTGTTTCAAGATTAATTGGCGCACCTCCCGGATATGTTGGTTACGAAGAAGGGGGACAATTAACCGAGGCGGTAAGAAGAAGACCATATTCGGTTGTATTGTTGGACGAAATAGAAAAAGCTCATCCTGAAGTTTTCAACGTGCTTCTTCAATTACTTGACGAAGGAAGATTAACCGATAACCAGGGCAGAACTGTTGATTTTAAAAACACAATTATAATTATGACATCAAATATCGGTTCGCATTTAATACAAGAGAAAGTAATGAATGTGAACGAAGAGAACATTGACTATGTAATGGGCGATTTGAAATCACAACTCGGTGAAATGTTAAGACAAACAATTCGTCCTGAATTTTTAAATAGAATTGATGAAATAGTTCTCTTCAAACCGTTGCTAAAATCCGAACTGAAAGGAATAGTCGATATTCAACTTCAGCGTGTTGCTAAAATGTTGGCAGACAAAAACATTACAATGGAAGTGAAAGATGAAGTAAAGGATTTTATAATAGACTTAGGATACGATGTTACATACGGCGCTCGCCCGTTGAAGAGAACAATTCAAAAGTATATAACAAATCCGCTTGCAACTGAATTGTTGATGAACAAATTCTCGGCGGGTGATACCATTGTGATGGGTTATGACGGTAGCGGAAGAGTGAAGTTTGGTAAGAAGTAGAGATAAACTATCAGAGAAAGATAACTAAGAATCCCGTTCGTTAACTTAAGGGCGGGATTTTTCTTTTAAAAAAAGAGATCAGGAGCAAAGAACAATTGGTGTTATCATGTTACTCCTAATCTCTTCGGAGGATTCATGAAGAACTTATGGATTAATTTCCTTACCGGTTAGTACTTTGTAAAAACAGTATGCAAGTAATCCAATAACAATTCCCCAAACTATAATTAAAAACAATATCCCTTCTATTTTAAACTCCATCTTGAACCTCTTCTCTTTTCCAAGCAAAATGAATTGCTGTTAATAATCCGATTAGCAAAATCAGCATAAATATTCTTGCACCCCAAATGTAAGGTATGTTTTCAGGTTCTGCGCCTTCAAGCAATAAAACGGAAATAGCATCTTGAACAAACCACCAAACCATAACAACTAAAAGAATTAACGGAGTTACATATTTGAGAATAAAATAAAAAATACGGGGAATTTTAATTTCGGCACCCTTGTTAATTTCTTCCCAGGCGTTTTCGGCCCCAAATATCCACATAAATAAAATGGATTCGATTAGCGCAAAAATAACCAAGCCAAAGGTTCCGGCCCAATAATCCATTTCGTCCAAAAATCCATAACGAAGGAAAAAGACAACGAACTGAACCGAGATTAAAACAATAACTGATAGAATAAAAACAGCACGCTTTCTTGAAAGTCCGAATTCATCTTCTAAAAATGTAACAATTGGCTGACCTTGTGATACGGACGAAGTTATTCCGGCAAAGAACAAAAGAAGGAACCATAAAAAACCGAAAATTTCTCCAATCGGAATTTTTTGAAATACAAGAGGCAGTGAAGCAAAACCCAAATCGAAAGCGCCTCCTTCGGCCATTTTTGTTGTTCCTTCAATCCCGAAAAATGCAACCGAAATTGGAATTGCAATTGATGCACCCAATACAACTTCTGCAAATTCATTTGTTGCTGCAGTGGTTAAACCGGAAAGAGCAATATCATCTTTTGGTTTCATATAACTCGTGTAAACATGTATAGTTCCCATGCCTACAGAAAGCGTAAAGAAAATTTGACCTGCAGCGGCGAGCCAGATTTTTGGATCATCGAGCATTGTGAAATCAGGATTCCAAATAAAAGCAAAACCAGATTCGATTGAGTTTTCCGGCAATGAAGGGTCGGGTGTACCTATTGTAACAACTCTTATAACAACAATAATGGCAAAAAAGAAAAGTAGCGGCATCGCAATCTTTGCCAATCTTTCAATTCCTTTAGATATTCCTTTGTAGAGAATAAAAAAGATGCAGAGGAAAGTGATTATCATAAAGATATATGCAACCGATACATCGCTAAAATATTCGCTACTAATTCTTCCTTGATAACTATATAAGAAATTTTTCATATCGGTAAACTCAGTAATACCGAAATATTTCTTGGTTATAGAAAAAAAACTAAATCCCAGAGTCCAAGATGCGATATACGTATAGTAAATAACCAGGATAAGCGGAATGAAAATACCGAGCACCCCGAGATATTTTGAAATTTTATGTTTCCAAATAGAGTTAAACATTCCGGGTGTGGTCCCGTGGTTATGCTGTCCGCCGTATCTTCCTAGAGACCACTCAATCCACATTAAAGGAATACCGAGCAAGATAAAAAATATAAAGTAGGGAATAAGAAAAGCGCCACCGCCGTTTTCTGCGGCTTGAACCGGGAACCTCAAAAAGTTACCAAGCCCAACCGCTTGTCCTGCAACCGCCAGTATCAAACCGATGCGAGTCTTCCAACTTTCTCTTTCATTAATATTCATAAGTGACTCCCACTTTACAACAAAACAAAATCAATTTTCTTACATTTGTTCTTGAAAAAAATTGGGGATGACCCACGAAAGCCGAGGGTTAACATATGTGTTCAGAGTAAATTCAATGATGGCCGTCCTTGAATTACTAATTTGAATACTATTTAACTCTTATAAAGCTTTCAGGTCATCCCTTTGTTTTAGAAAGCTTTAGACAACCAAATATAACCGCCTATAGCATTTTCAGCCTTTGCGCTGCTTCCGGGCAGTTCAATAAGATTTTTTTGATAATCACCCGGCATCCAAATACCGCCGGTAAATCCGACTGTTAGATTTTCTTTATAGGTATAAGTCATCATCAAAGCAATTTCACTACCAAAACCGTCGTCAAGTCCGGCAGGCACCCAATCGCGTGCATACAAAAAATAATCTCCCCGAATAGTGAAAGCATCTGCGGAATAGGATAAGTGACCGTTAATTACATTCAAATTGACAACTGTTTGATTGTGAGGAGCTAATCCAGAGAAACCGTAACCTGTTGTCATTAAATGTGCTGGACCAAAACCGGGCCAACCCTTATAAAACCCGTTGGTGTAAGGTCCGTTAAGAACAGATTCATACATTTCATTTTCCGTCGCGGTAGTACCATCATCACCGCTGTTCACAATATAGTAACCACCAATACCTACCGACGGATTAGCAAAGTTGTAATCTGCACCTAAACGCATGTGATATCCTTTGTAATCAGTCCCGTTTTGATCGTTTGTTCCCCCCATCATGGCATATTCTGCAACAATGTTTAATCCATTAAAAGGGTCGGCTTCTAATCTTCCACCATACCACATTGGTGAGTTGGAAGTATCTTCGTTAACTTTAACATCTCTCATTGCAAAGTATGGAGAGACTCTGAATTTGTTTTCTGCGAATTTAAAAGTTGGATAAATACCGTAAACATTCCAATTACCCGGATAAATATCCTGTCCGCTTCCAACTAAAGCTATACCACCGAATTGTGCGGGGCGATAAAAGAAAATATCTGCATCAACATTTTCTGTAGTAACCATCATTTTCATTCCCACACAACCGTCTTCACCTCCGTCGAAAAATAGAGCGCCGTCACCGTAAAGTAGTCTTTCTTTTCCGATTCGAAATGAGATTGGTGCATCGAATATGTTATTGACGGTTAAATAAGCTTGGAGTAAACGAGCACTTGGGTCTACGTTTTCTCCAAGTCCGCCGCCGTAGTAGGGACTCATACCATGTTGACCCCAAGCTCCGAGCATAACATAAGTTGATACTCCCTCACCGAAATCAACAGTTGATTGTACATCAGCGTGGATGTACATGTAGTTGTTTCCATCCTCTGTTTCACTTGAAAAGTCGGTATTAGAATGAAAAAAATTATAGAAATAAATCAGCCCGCCCCAATCAACTTTGGGCTGAGCTGATAAGAGTAAAGGAAAGAGTAAAAGCAAGAATAGATTTAGCAGTTTTTTCATCTTTAAATCCTCCCGTTATTTATTCCTTAGTTGGTCTCATTACACCGTTCTCATCTCTTTTTAGAGGATATTCGTGCTTTGGCAAAGGAACACCAGGCATTTCTTCAATAGAAACTCCATATTCCCAATCCGGTGGGCATATTGCAATATAGCGAGCAAAACCGCCTGTTCCACCGAGTGGTTTCGCAAATCCGATAGCAATTAACGCACCTTTTTCAGGTACTTTATCAAGATTTTTGACGCCTTCAGCTTGGCAATAATGATTATGAAGAAGCCAATCTTCTGTTACTAATGATGCTGTAGTATCACTGTCTAGAGGTTCGTGACCGTGGAAGAGAATCTTTCTTTCTAAATGCAGAAATTTTGCTGCTTCCAGTGATACACCCGGAAATGGTTTCTTGTTGAAGTTTTTATTTGTTTTCCAACCTTTATACCAATCGGATCGGACCATAACAACCGAACCTTCGGGAATTTTGCCATGCTCAGCTTCCCATTCTTTTATATCTTCTAACGAAAGGTGATAGCCTGGATTTTTAGCTACTTCTTCATGAATATCTATTACTACTAAAGGTCTAACCGCATAAGTAGCTGGAATATCACTAATCGTTGCACCATATTTTTCCCAGTGAGCAGGCGGATCTAACTGCGTACCGTATTGGTCGGTTGGTAACATATATGCTGTTGATACGAAACCATGTTTTTCATATTCGTAAGTATCACCTTTGGAGACGTATCCGGGAATGTTTGCTCCTGCCTTACCCGCCATAAATTTTGCATTTCCGAATCCAGGCCAAACCGGTTGGTCTGGTTCAAATGCGTGTGTTAAATCAATGTACTTTGCGCTCTTGAAATAGTCGTTATAAACAGACCAAAGATCTTTAGTTTCTTCTTCTGTTTGAGCACAAGCCGTGATCATTAAAATCAAGAGAGGAAAAAGAATAAAATGAGAAAGTTTTCTCATAGCATCCTCCTGTTATTAGTGATTGAGTTATTATTTGGTATTTGTTTATTAGTGTTACAGATTAAAACAGACTACTTTAGGCTCGGTCATTTCCTGTAACGCGAACTTAATACCTTCTCTACCTAAACCGCTTCCTTTAACTCCCCCGAAGGGCATCATATCTATTCTGAAATCGGTTGAATCGTTTATCATAACGCCGCCGCAGTCAAGTTCGTATGCTGCTTTAAAAGCTGCGTTCAGAGCGTTTGTAAAAATTGCAGCTTGTAAACCAAATTTCACTTCGTTAGCTTTTTTAATCCCCTCTTCTAAATCTTTAATTCTATATAGATTTACGACAGGACCGAATACTTCTTGGCAGTCTACTTCAACTCCTTTCGGAATATTTGCGAGTACAGTCGGCTCATATAGCGAACCTTTTCGTTTTCCGCCGGTTAATAATTTTGCTCCTTTTTCAATGGCATTATTTACCCATTGTTCAATTCTTTTTGCTTCTTTTTCTGTTATCATCGGGCCCATATCTGTTGATTCATCCATCTGCGGTCCTGCTTTAACTTTTGAGGCGCGTTCAGTGAATTGTTTTTCAAATTTTTCGTAAATCTCATTTTCTATTAAAACTCTTTGTACACCAATGCAGTTTTGTCCAGCCGCCCAGAACGCCCCCGATACAATACTTTCTACTGCTTTATCCATATTGGCATCTTTTAAAACTATTACTGGCGAATTTGAACCTAACTCCATTCCTATCTTTTTTAGTCCGGCTTTTTTTGATATTTCTACACCTGCTTCATATCCACCTGTGAATGTTATCATTCTGATTCTTTCATCAGTTACAATTGCATCACCGATTTCACTGCCGTAGCCGGTTACTACATTTAATATTTTTTTAGGTAGTCCGGCTTCTATAAATGCTTCTGCGAGTTTTAGTGCAGAAAGTGGTGTAACTGTTGCAGGTTTCAAAACAACTGAGTTGCCTCCGGCAATTGCAGGCCCCAATTTATGTGCAACTAAATTGAGGGGATCGTTGAACGGTGTAATGGCTCCAATAATACCGATTGGAAATCTATAGTAGAATCCTTTCCTATTTTCATTACCCGGCGCACTGTCAAAAGGAATTGTTTCTCCCACTATTCTTCTTGCTTCTTCTGCAGAAAGCTCGATTGTGTTTATACAGCGCGATACTTCTTTTCGGGCTTCTTTAATTGTTTTGCTTCCTTCCGAAGCAATTGTTTTTGAAAACTCCTCATGTTTATCTTCAATTATCTTTGCTGTTTTTCTCAGTATGTTTATTCTTTCATAAATGGAAAGATTTTTACATATCTGAAAGCCTTCTTCTGCAAATGATATAGCTTTTTCAACATCCTCGGGTGTACCTCTTGGGACTGTATCTACTAATGAATTATCGTATGGATTTTTCACTTCTATTTTTTCTTCTTTATCAATCCAATTATCTCCGATAAGCATTTTCATAACAAACTCTCCTTCTTTATTTTTTAAGCTCATTATTTATACTGATTAGATCATTAAGCACGGCAAAACCAGTTTCGTATTTGCCTGCACCGGGCCCGCTTATTGTGACTTGCTGCAGATAGTCTGTTGTGAATGTTAATGCATTTGTTGCACCGTTAATTCCTGCAAGTGGATGATTATTAGCAATTTTTTGAGGTTTTACCGATGCCTTAATATTTCCGTTAAGTTTTTCAATTTTTGCTATTAACTTCCAAGTATGGTCTTCGCTACTGGCTTTTTTAATATCATCTAATGTTACCCCCGTTATACCTTCGCGCTCAACTTCGTCTTTTGCGATTTTCTTATCAAAAATATCCTGCGAAAGTATTAACACCTTGGCAACTGCATCCCACCCTTCAACGTCAGCAGTTGGGTCTGCTTCTGCGTACCCGAGTTCTTGTGCTTTCTTTAAAACATCATTGTACTCTTTACCTTCTTTCATTTCGGAAAGTATGTAGTTTGAGGTACCGTTAAGTATCCCTTCGATTTTTCGAATATCCAAGCCGGCTAAGTTGTTGTGTGCAAGATTAATAAGTGGTGTGCCTGCGAGAACTGTTCCTTCATATTTCAGTAAAGCGCCATTTTCTTTTGCTATAGTTTTTAATTCGTTTAGATAAAGGGCAATGGGACCTTTGTTTGTTGTAATTATATGTTTTCCTCTAGACAACGCCTGCTTAATAAACGAGTATGCGGGCTCTCCTGTTTCTAAGTTTGTGACTGTTAGTTCGACTAACACATCATAGTCCACTTCTTTGATAACCGTTTCTATATCTCCCTTTAAAGATGTGGAAAAAGTCTCATCAACTTTCATATTATTTCCCAATGCGATTAGTATTTTGCTTACATCAACCTTGTCTACAAATGAAGCTATTCCATATTTCAAATCTGCCACAGCAATTATCTCAAATTCCAAATCATATTTTTCTTTTAGGGCTCTTTCCTTTTCTTGTAATAAGTTCAGAAAGCCTTGTCCGACAGTTCCGGCTCCAACTAAAGCGATTTTCAATTTCATGGCTCTCCTCTATTCATTATTTAAATTGGATTTAGTGAATTTTCTCAACTCTAATTCCTTTGCAATTTTATTTGCTGTTTCGGTCAATTTTTTTTGAAGTGATTGAATGTTTTTCTCCGATATTTCAAACGGAGAACCTGATATACTTAATGATGCAATTGGATAGTTGTTTGGATCAATTACGGGTACAGCCAAACAATGCAAACCTTCTTCAAATTCTTCTTTGTCGATAGCAAATCCATTTTTGCGGATTTTTTTAAGTTGCTTTAGAAGTTTGGTTGAGTTATCAATGGTATTAGGGGTTAATTTCTGAAATTTTATTGAACCGAAATGATGTTCCAACATCTCTTCATCTAAATATGCAAGCATAGATTTACCTAATGCAGTACAATATGCCGGCGCTCGTGCTCCTATATAAGTATTCATTTGAAACGTTTTGCTACTTTTGATTTTATCGAGGTAAAGTACTTCACCGCCATCGAGGGCGGCGAAGTGAACTGTTATATCAATATCGCGCACTAATTTAACCAGGTAAGGGTGAGCAATGTCTACAAGATTATTTTTTATATTTACTCTATTACCCAACTCATAAAGTGTTGTACCTAACTGATATTTGTTGTTATTCTGATTTTTGTGGATTATTCCTATTGCAATTAAACTGCGCAAAAATCTATAAACCGTGGTTTTATTTAATTTGGTTTCCTTCACTATTTCGGTTAAAGATAGCTCCTGCTTTTCAGAAGTAAACGCCAAGAGAATTTCAAAGGTTTTGAAAACTGAATTTATGTAATTTTGTTTTTGTTTCACTATGCGAACCCTCATTTCATATGGTGATATAACATATTAATTATTTTCTTAAAATAAAGCAAGCATTTTCACTATGAATATTAATATTATTATCCCTTAGATAATTTTGTAAATAAATAGGGGGTTATATATGATTAGCTAATAAATTAACCAAAGAAGCAAAAATGTTATGATAAGGTTATTGAATTGGAATATTAGAGTTGTTGGAATACGAAGATGATAATCTGCCCCGCTATTGCAAGGCAGCATATTAAATTTATTTACAATTTAAAATCCACACCAACATCAAAGGCGCTGTAACTGTAAGAACCGAAACCGAATCTGCCGACGATTGCCAAGTTATTATTGATCCAATAACGCGTACCGCCGTGTAAACCCACCCAAAATCCGCCGTAAGAAGGTTCGTCGTACCAATCAGAATCCGGACCATCGTAATCTACAGAGCCGATATCAAATGCTATAAGAAGACCTAGCCACGGGTCTAATTTTTTGTTGTCAAAATTAAAATGATAATTTCCTTGAGCGCCAATAAGAATATCGGAATAAGACCACCAGCCTGCATCGTAGCTGTAGTAACGCATAATACCGCCCACGCCTATTTTCCCGATATCCTTAAGCATCATTCCGTACTCATAATTTGCACCTAATATCACGGAACTGCCATTGAAGTAAAATCCCAAGGAGGGTCCGAGGTGATGTTTATCAACTTCAAATTGTGCGCTTGTATTAACGGGCATTAAAAATAAAACCAACACAACCGAAACAAGAAAGAATTTAGTAAATCTATTCATAGCTTCTTCTAGCTTTCAGTTTCCGAAAGAAGTTAAAAGAAATATATGAATTTGCCTTGATAAGCAACATGGCTTATAACAACTACAAATGTAGTTTAGAGGAGACATACAACTTTTTGCTTTTTAATGAGTCTAAAGGTAAAACACAAACAAAAGGGGGTACTCGTAGATGCTAAGCTTTCACAAAAAAGTCTCGGTAATTTTTTTATCATTTATTTTTCTCACTTCGTTTTTATTTGCTCAGGAAACAAAAGAATACAATGAAACTTTTTCTCTCAGTTCAACCGGCACTGTTAGCGTTGATAATTATAAGGGAACAATAACGGTTGAAGCCTGGGACAAAAATGAAGTTTCTGTCTACGCAAAAATAGAACCGGATGATGACGGATGGAATTCTACATCGCCTGAAGAACAAATCGAAAGATGTGAAGTTCGTTTTCGTAATTCCGGCAACTACGTAAGCATTGAAACAAATTACGAAAAGAACAGAGGCTGGGGATCGGAAACAAGGGCTTTTGTTCATTACACAATTAAAATGCCCGCCACGGCAGAGTTAAAAATTGACGACTACAAATCCGAAATAAAAATTGAAAACCTAAATTCGGAAATAGAATTGGAAACATATAAAGGAAGAGTAAATATTGATAACTTCTCCGGCTCCATAGTTGTAGATACTTACAAAGGCGAAGTAGAAGTAGATTTTGTGGAATTAAAAGACTACGCAAGTTTTGATACTTATAAAGGCGATATCAAATTAGTTCTCCCCTCTTCTTCTAAATTTGATTTCGATTTTGATTTGGGAAGAAAAGGTGACTACAGAAGCGATTTTGAAATGATGATGAGCAGATACAACAGCGATGACGGCGATTTAAGAGGTAAAGTAAACGGTGGCGGTCCTACAATTAAGTTTTCAACCTACAAAGGTGAAGTATATTTAAGAAAGAAATGATTATATAGAAGATGGCATCTTTTTGATTGATGCCATCTTTGACTTACCGACTAAGTTACAATATCATTCCCAGATTCATAATTTTCGAAAGTCCTATTTTCAACAATTTCATTTATTATCTGAACTGCCTCCCAAACATCTTCAAAAGAATTGTAAAGTGAACTTACCCCCAATCTAATAATATCCGGTTCTCTAAAATCCGGGATGACTATTTTTTCGTTTTGTTCATCCATAATTGCTTTGTAGATTTTGTAAGCTTCTTTGTGTTTGATTGAAACATGTGAGCCTCGTTTGCTTGAATCGGTTGGCGAACCCAAAGTAAAATCTAACGGGAAAAGTAATTCATTTATAAGATAAATTAAGTACTCCGTTAACTGCACACTTTTATCACGAATGTTTTTAATACCTGCTTCAAGCGTGATATCAATTGATGAGTCAACAGCGGAAAGAGAAAGGATAGGCGGCGTACCGATCATAAACTTTTTAATTCCTTCAGCTTCTCTGAATTGTAAATTGAAGTCAAATGGATTTTTATCTCCGAACCAACCCCAAATCGGCGAGGACAATTTTTCTTGTAAATCTTCTCTTACATAAAGAAATGCCGGAGCGCCGGGACCACCGTTCAAATATTTATATGTACAGCCAATTGCTAAATCTACATTCGCTTTGTTTAATTCAATATCAACCGCTCCTACAGAGTGACTTAAATCCCAGACAACATAAGCACCCCTTTTGTGAGCGATTTTTGTTACTTCTTCGATATCATAAAGAAACGCACTTTTAAATGCTGCGTGTGATAACGTTACAACTGCAGTGTTTTCGTCAATTGCTTTTTCGAGATCATCAAGCTCAATTGTTATTCCGTCTCGGCTTTTTACTATTTCGATTTTGTAATCGTTGTTCAATTGATTAACAATACTTTGAAGAATATAATGATCGGATGGGAAGTTAAATTCGTCCGTTACTATTTTATTTCTTCCGTGTGATGCTTTGATAGCCGCAAATACTAATTTGTACAAGTTGATCGAAGTTGAATCGGCGGCAATTACTTCGTTCTCTTTTGCTCCGATAACTTTTGCAATTTTACTTCCGACTTTAGAACTTAATTCGTACCAGCCGTCATTCCAGCTTTTGATTAGTCTTTCACCCCATTCATTTTCTACTACTTTCTTTAATCTTTTCTGAGTTTTAAAAGGAAGTCTGCCTAAAGAATTTCCATCAAGGTAAATTGTTTTTGAATCAGCGTGAACAAATTCTTTTCTAAAATTTTTTAACTTATCTTTTTCATCAAACTGTTTTGCGAGAGATAAATCTGTTGAATCAAATTTCATGTTTATTTGCTGCTCAATATTTGTTTTGCTATTGGAAGAATTCTTTCAACCCAAAGAGAATACATTTTACCGGACGGATGAAGTTTATCTTCGGCTAAAAGGGATTCATCATTCTTTGCTTCTTTTGAAATATCGGTAATGTAAACGTAATGTGCACCCGCTTTTTCCGTTTCTTCTTTTTTAATTGAATTGTAAAGGGCAATCTCTTCGCCGACCTTCTGCGGATCGCGTCCTTTCTCAATTGCAAATGGAGTAACTCCCCAATCCGGTATAGAAACAACAATTACATTTTCAATCGATTGTGTGTAACCTGAAGCACGATTCAGTAATTGCACAAATTCTTTTCTGAACTCTTCTGAATCTCTTCCACGGTATTGATTATTGACGCCGATCAGAAGTGTAACAAAATCAAACTTACCGATTGGTTCTTTCTCGTTAAGTGTGGCTGAGAGTTCGGCTGTAGTCCAGCCGGTTTGCGCAATTATCAAAGGGGATTCAATTTTGTAACCGGAATTTCTTAACGAGTCTGCAAGTTGAATAGGGAATCGCTCAGATTCTGGTACACTTTCACCGATTGTGTAGGAATCGCCGAGGGCTAAGTAGGTAAAATGTTTTTCTTTATTTGATTGAGAATAATTCAATAGGGTAAAAAATAGAAAAAGAACTAGCGTAATTAAATTTTTCATATAAAACCAAAATATAAATTGGTTGATGAAGAGACAATAGATTTTTATTGAAGATTAACTAAGTCAATGGCTTGCCTGACCACAGCCAGGTAATATAATCTACAAGTGGTGGATTTATTTCAAGTTCGCGTAAACGCTTGCTGATTTGTCCCCGGTGATAAGTCGTATGCATTATTACTTGAACGATTGTATCGAGCAATGTTGTTTGATCTGCTTTTTCACCCGATGATTTTTCAAAGTATTTACTCCACGGTACAACGATTATTTTATCGATTTCGAGTTTATCTAAATCTTTAGAAAAATCTTCCAATTTCCCGTGAACAGAATCGGAATACTTTTTTATTTGTTCTATTTGAGAATATGATTCGTTCTTTGGTATGTTAAATTCTTCGTCGTTCCAAACATGACAGAATGCATCTATAGTCATACTTGAATGAAACAACGTATTTTTTATGTACTCATCTTTACTTGCTTTGGGATTGGGTAAGACGGTTTCCCAGACTGATTCGTCAGCCCAAAGCAAATGATCAAGAAGTTTATGTAATTCGGCTCTATTCAAAATTGTTTGTGTGTTTTAAAAGCATTGATTGTTAATATCTATCGTCGTCGTAATAATTGTCATCTCCGAAGTCGTCAAAATCGTCATCATCGTCAAACAAGTCATCGTCAAAATCACCGCTAAAGTCATCGTCTTCATCATATTTCTTTTTATTGTCGGCTTCAGAAATATAATATTCCTCGCGAGGGATAGATTCTTCTATTTTATCAAGAACTAAGTCCAATAATTCTTCGCCGAGTTCGTCTACGGCAACATCTTCGTCCGGCATATCTTCATCGGAATAATTTTCTGCCGCAGTTTCACTTTCTTCCCACAAAGAAAGTAGATCATTCTTCTTTAATTTTGTGAGCCAGTTTGTTATTTCTTCTTTAACTTTATCTAAAAGATCATCATCCCAGCTTCCGTCTTCGGAGATTTGTTCCGATAAAATATTCCAATAAGTTTTCTTTTTGTTGTCCGGGAATTTTTCTTTTTTCAGCAGCGCAACCAGTTCATTGGTAGCTTTACTTAATGTTATTGCCATTCTAAATCTCCAATAAAAGTTTTTTACTTGGCAATAAATTAGTAAAAGGAAATAAAAAAGTTGAAATATTTTTTTTAAAGAAAAAAATTAGTGTGGAATATATTGGATGGAAAAACTACTTTAATTTACCCTCTCATTTTATCCAAAATGTCATTTACTGTTTTTGCTTCTTCTTGACTTATATTGGAAAAAATTTCATTAAATTTATTTTCGATTGTGTCTAACTCTTTCAGCACTTCCAAACCTTTTGGTGTAATAAGAACTTCCGCCCGGCGTCTATCTTGTTCGCAGTATTTTCTCTCTACCAATCCTTTAACACGCAGTCTTTCAACCAAACGGGAAGCATCGCTCATTTTATCGAGCATCCTGTCTTTTAGCAAATTAATTGTGGCGGGATTGGGATATTGTCCTCTGAGTATTCTCAAAATGTTATACTGCTGTGTAGTAACGTTCTGTTTACCGATAAATTTTGTTTGGTAAGAATTAAGCCAGCTGTGAGTATATATAATATTCACAGCCAGCTTATGAATTTCGTTTTTAAACTTCTTTTGTTTTATTTCTTCTTCCAATTTCATAAAAATTATTTTTGTTGAATTAATTCGGCTTCGATTTCTAGTTCTACTTCTTCGCCGACTACTAATCCGCCTGTATCCAAAGTTTTGCTCCACTCTAAACCGTAATCGAATCGGTTAACAACGCCTTCTATTGTAAAACCAGCTCTAGTGTTTCCCCAAGGGTCGGTTACTGTTCCGTTATGTGTTACATCGAGAGTGATTTCTTTAGTTTTCCCGCGTATTGTAAGGTCGCCGGTTAATTTATATTTATTGTCTCCAACTTTTTTCATCGATTTGCTAACGAAAGTCATTTGAGGATATTCATCCGCTGCAAAAAAGTCCGGCGATTTGAGATGCTTGTCTCTGTCCTGGTTATCTGTATCAATAGAGTTTACTTGAGCCGTAAAGTTAATTTGAGCGTTTTCCCAGTTATCGCCATCGGTTGTAACTGTACCATCATATTCTTTGAACTTCCCGTTGACCGAAGTAATTACCATATGGGAAACTTCGAAGCCGATTGTAGTATGAGATTTATCAAATTTCCATGTTTCGGCATTTGTGCTTAACATTGTAAGTAAAACGGCAGTTAATAAAATAGTTAGTTTTTTCATTGTGTTTCCTTTCTTTTTGTTGATCTCTTGTCTTATTTATACAGCAAATATATGCTATAACAATATATGTTGCAACATCTTTTTTAATTATTATTAAAAAAGTGCGTTTTCCGGTGTTAATGCAAACAATTAGAATATTTAGATCATGTTTGTGAAGTTCCAATTCATCTGCATGCTTATTTTTTGTGAGGGTGACTAATATAAACACCGCGGTTATTATCCAACTTTACGGGTGCTTTTAATAAAAACTAAATTTATCTTATAAATTAATTTTTTAGTCAAGGTGACGATTGAATGACCGGCAACACCAAATTCGAAGACAGCAGTACTTTTACCTATGAAAATTTTGTTGAACGACTTCTCTTCTTCAATAAAATCTCTCAAAATATTTTAGAGAAAAAACCGCTCGAAAAACTTCTTGACGAAATTATCACCTTCAGTAAACTATTGCTGAACGCAGAAGCAAGTTCATTACTGCTTTATAATAAAAATGAAAAACTACTTTACTTCCATACAATTGCCGGTAAAAAGAAAAAAGAATTGAGTAACAAAACAGTAAAACTTGGTGAAGGTATTGCCGGTTTTGTAGCAGAACATCAAGAAGTTTTAAACATTGGAGACTGCTACAGCGATAAAAGGTTTAACAAAGAGTTTGATTTGATAACCGGTTTTAAAACCCGCAATATGCTTTGTGCGCCTATGGTCAGAAAAAAAGAATTGATCGGGGTCATTCAGGTTATTAATAAAATTGAGGGTGAACACTTTACTCAACAAGACATTGACCTTTTTAATGCTCTTGCTTCGGAATGTGCACTTGCTATTGAAAATGCTCGTCTTACGGAAATCGAAATTAAAACCGAACAATTGAACTATGAGTTAAGTATTGCAAGAGATATTCAACAAAAACTACTACCCGATAAACTTCCCGTGTTTGACGACATTGATCTCGATGCAAGGTTAATCCCCGCTAAGGAAGTTGGTGGAGATTACTACAACGTAATTAAAATAAATGATAACGAAACTCTATTTATTATTGCTGATGTGTCGGGGAAAAGTGTTTCGGCTGCTTTGATTGTTTCTACAATTTATTCTTTTATTCAGACTTATCTTATTATTAACAAAAAGTCATTCGACTTAAAACAATTTGTAGAATCACTAAACAGTTTTCTTGTTGCTTCAACAACACAGGATAAATTTGCTACTGCTTGGTTTGGTCTGTATGATCACAAAGAAAGAATCTTGCAAAGTATTAACGCTGGGCATAATCCTGTTTACATTTATAAAGGGAAAGACAAAAAAATAATTGAACTTAACCAGGGCGGATTACTGCTGGGAAGTCTCGAATTTCCCTATCAATCTGAGGCGTTGATAATAGAAAAAGATGACACTTTAATTTTTTACACTGACGGCATTCCCGAGGCAATGAATAATAACATGGAAGAATACGGAGAAGAAAGACTGATAAAGTTAATCACAAAAAATTCCCGAATAAACTCTTCCGATCTGCTAAAAACTATTTTTGCAGATATAATAAAATTCAGAGGCACTGCCGAACAAAGCGACGACATAACTTGTGGGATAATAAAGGTGAGATAGAATTATCAATTCGTCCCAACTTTATACGCTGTTAATTGCTTATTTTTCTTTATAATTTTTCAAGAAATAGTTATTCAATATTTCGGGGGGATTATGCAAAAAAGATATCCTTTCATATCAAAATTGTTTGTTGTGTTAATAACATCTGTTTCACTTACAAACCTCGTATTTTCTCAAGAGAAGATTATTCCTGCACAGCACAAAGAAAAATTTGAAGATACTGAAGCAAGATTACCAAAAGAAAACCAAACAACATCCCCTGCTTTTATTTACAAAGACGATGTGATATTCGTTTCACAGGTGAACGTAAATGCAAATGGTGGAAATATACGGAACGATGCCGCCAACGAACCCTCAATTGCCTTCGATATCAACAATCCCAATAATATTGCAATCGGTTGGCGCCAATTTGACCACATAAGCAGCAACTTTCGACAAGCAGGATATGCTTATACAAAAGATGGCGGAATGACATGGACTTTCCCCGGTGTGATTGAGCCTGGAGTTTTCAGATCCGACCCGGTATTGGATTCGGACGCCGAAGGTAACTTTTATTATAATAGTTTAACGGTGGAAAACAGCAAAGACTATGTTTGTGATGTTTATAAATCAACGGACGGAGGTGCAACGTGGAGTGAAGCTGTTGACGCGCAAGGCGGCGATAAACAATGGATGGTTATCGACAAAATTTCCGAAATAGGAAAAGGAAATATTTATGCATATTGGAATTCCTATTACAGCATTTGCGCACCAAACTCATTTACTCGTTCGGTAGACGGCGGTCAATCTTTCGAAGACTGTGTCTACATTCCAAATGAACCTTATTGGGGAACTTTAGCCGTTGCTAAAAACGGCGATCTATATATCGGCGGGTTTGACGGAGAAAATTATGTCGTGGTTAAATCTACTTCGGCTAAGTATGCAGATTCCGTTGTTACCTTCAAAGATCCCGTTACTGTAGATTTAGGCGGACCGTTGGCTAGCTTCGGCGGACCTAATGTTGGGGGTATAACCGGACAAACTTACATCGCTGTTGATACTTCCGACGGTATCTACGCCGGTACTGTATATCTGCTTGGTACGGTTATGAAAAATTATGGTGACGGAACTACTGATTATGCCGATTTAATGATAGCCGCCAGCGATGACGGCGGTAAAACTTGGCTGCCTCCCGTAAAGGTAAGCGATGATAAATTATCTTTGTCTTGGCAGTGGTTCGGTACTCTTTCGGTTGCACCCAACGGAAGACTTGATGTTATCTGGCTTGATACAAGAAATGCACCCGAAGGGACATATTTTTCGGAATTATATTATTCTTTTTCTTATGACGGCGGACAAACTTGGTATCCGAATGTGAAATTAATAGACGAAAGTTTTGACCCTCACGTAGGATGGCCTAATCAAAATAAAATGGGCGACTACTTTGATATGGTTTCCGATAATGAAGGTGTACACCTTGCATGGGCAGCTACTTATAACGGTGAACAGGATGTTTTTTATTCAAGAATATTTACCGATGTCATTAACAGCGTAGAAGACAAAAATAATAATTTACCAAGTGAATTTGTTCTTGAACAGAACTATCCGAATCCCTTTAACCCAAGTACGAAAATTAAATTTACAATCCCAGCGGTAGAGACGCCCTATAGGGCGTCTTTACAGACAAGGCTTGTTGTTTATGATATCCTCGGCAGAGAAGTACAAACCCTGCTCAACAAGCCCATGCAGCCCGGATCATACGAAGTGAATTTTAGTGCTTCCGGTTTGGCAAACGGCGTTTACTTTTATACTTTGAGAATTGGGGGTCTATCTGCAAACAGGGGACATGCTTTTGTTCAAACGAAAAAGATGATTTTAATGAAGTAAAATTTTGATTGTGATTCCAAATTAATTTCTTTTTTTATTATTCTTAGAAAGGATTCAAAAACAATTAATAAAATACAGGGTACATTGATGAAAAAGAAGTTTATTCGTTTTCTTTTTTTCCTTTTCGTAATTACAAGCAGTTCACTTTTAGCCGAAAGTGATTCATTATTTACCGGCTCAACATTTTCCGGATTAAAGTTTAGAAGTATTGGCCCCGCTTTTATGTCCGGCAGAATAGCCGATGTTGCTATTCATCCCGAAGACGAAAGTGTTTGGTACGTTGCAGTCGGCTCAGGCAATGTTTGGAAAACTACAAATGCAGGAACAACCTGGGAGCCGATTTTTGACGATCAGGGTTCTTATTCAATAGGCTGCGTAACTATTGACCCGAACGACCCGCATACCGTTTGGGTGGGAACCGGAGAAAATGTAGGAGGCAGACACGTTGGTTACGGTGACGGAATTTACAGAAGCGATGACGGGGGTAAGAGCTGGAAAAATATGGGTTTGAAAAATTCGGAGCATATTTCAAAAATTATTGTTCATCCCCAAAATTCGGACATAGTTTGGGTTGCTTCTCAAGGCCCATTATGGAAGAAGGGCGGTGACCGCGGATTATTTAAAACTACAGACGGCGGTAAGAATTGGAAAAGGGTTCTGGGTGATGATGAATGGACAGGGGTTACAGACATTGTTGTTGATCCACGTAATCCTGACCGGCTTTATGCCGCTACCTGGCAGCGTCATAGAAATGTAGCCGTTTACTTGGGAGGCGGTCCCGGCTCAGGAATTTACAGTTCAACTGACGGCGGCGAAACATGGGAAAAATGTAAAAGCGGATTGCCAACCGGAAATATTGGTAAAATTGGTTTGGCAATTTCTCCGCAGAACCCGGATATAGTTTATGCCGCAATTGAATTGAACAGAAGAAACGGAGGTGTTTATAAATCCACCGACCGAGGAGCTTCTTGGGCTCTACAGTCCGAAACGGTTTCAGGCGGCACAGGTCCCCATTATTATCAAGAACTTTATGCAAGTCCTCACCAATTCGATAAAATCTATTTGGTTGATGTTCGAATGCAGGTTTCCGAAGACGGCGGAAAAACTTTTAAAACTATGAACGAGAAATACAAACATTCCGATAATCACTCAATTGCATTCAAACAAAGTGATCCTGATTATTTGCTTGTTGGCAGTGACGGAGGACTATATGAAACTTTTGACGACGCTGAGAACTGGAGATATATTTCCAACCTGCCTGTTACACAATTTTATAAAGTGGCAGTGGATGATTCCGAACCGTTTTATTATGTGTATGGCGGAACCCAAGATAACAACACACAAGGCGGTCCTTCACGAACCGACAACTTCCACGGAATTAGAAACTCCGACTGGTTTATAACACTGTTTGGTGACGGGCATCAGCCTGCTACCGAACCGGGTAACCCGGATATTATTTATTCCGAATGGCAGCAGGGTAACTTGGTTCGCGTTGATAGAACAACCGGCGAGATAGTCTATATTAAACCTCAACCTGAATCGAACGAGTACGAAAGATTTAATTGGGATTCTCCGATACTCGTTAGTCCGCATTCACCGACAAGATTATATTTTGCTTCAAGCCGCGTTTGGAAGTCCGAAAACAGAGGTGATGAATGGACGGCAATTTCTCCCGATTTGACAAAAAATCAGGAAAGAATTGAACTGCCTGTAATGGATAAAACCTGGGGCTGGGATGCCCCTTGGGATCTTTACGCAATGTCGGATTATAACACAATCACATCGCTTGCAGAATCACCGTTACAGGAAGGTTTAATTTATGCGGGAACAGACGACGGACTAATTCAAGTTACCGAAGACGGCGGAGTAAATTGGAGAAGAATAGAAGTCGGCTCGCTGCCCGATTGTCCACCAACTGCGTTCGTTAATGATATTAAAGCAGACTTATTCGATCCGAATACCGTCTATGCCGCATTGGATAATCACAAGTTCGGCGACTTCAATCCTTATCTTTACAAGAGTACAGACCGCGGTAAAAGCTGGCAGTCAATTTCAAATAATATTCCAAAGCGTACATTAGTTTGGAGAGTTGTGCAAGACCACGTAAATCCCGGACTGATGTTTGCAGCAACTGAATTCGGAATATACTTTACAACTAACGGCGGCGGCAGATGGATAAAATTAACCGGCGGAGTTCCTACAATTTCTTTCCGTGATTTGGCAATACAAAGGAGAGAAAATGATTTGGTAGGAGCTTCTTTCGGAAGAGGTTTTTACATTCTCGATGATTATTCTCCTCTGCGATACGTTTCCGAAGAAGAGTTGAACAAAGAAGCATCACTTTTCCCAACAAGAAAAGCTTGGTGGTATAAACAACGTCCGGTTATAAGCTACGGCGAAAAAGGTTCGCAGGGCGCTTTGTTTTTTACTGCGCCAAATCCTCCGTTCGGGGCGGTGTTCACTTATTACTTAAAAGACGGACTTGAAACCATAAAAGAAAAACGTTCCCAAAAAGAAAAGGAGTTAACTAAAGAGAACAAAAACATTCCTTTCCCCGGATGGGAAGAAATTGAAAAAGAACGGCGTCAGCCTGAACCCGTTATTTGGCTTACCGTAAAAGATATTGATGGGAATGTTGTGCGTAAAATTACCGGTCCTACGGAAAAAGGTTTCCACAGAGTTGCTTGGGATTTAACATATCCCGATAACACTACAATAGACATTGACAACAATCCCGGCTTCAAAGGCGGTTCCGGCGTGATGGCTCCTCCCGGTAAGTATACCGTTACTTTATCCAAGCAGTTGGACGGAGTTGTAACGGAATTAGCCGGTCCCGTTGAGTTTACGGTTGAGCGATTATATAAAGGAGCGCTCGAAGGCTCGACGCCTGAAGTTACCGTTGCGTTTTGGAAGGAACTTGTTCAATTTGAGAAAGAAACAACCGCGCTTTCCGAAACATTAAAAAATACCGCAAAACGTGTTGAAGCTTTACAAACAGCTTTGTATAGAACAACCGAAGCGCCGGGAGAACTAAACAAAGAACTTCACGATTTGAGACAAACGCTTTATGAAATAGATGAAAAACTCAACGGAAGCCGTGCTAAAAGTGAAATCGGTGAAGGCGATATTTATTCTATAAGCGGAAGGTTATCCGCAGCTCAAACCGGGACTTATTACTCTACATACGGACCGACACCGGAACATAGAAAAACATTACAAATAGCTAAGAATGAATTCGATAAAATAAAGAAAGAGATGCTGGCGATTGTTAATACACAACTACCACAGCTTGAAAAGAAATTAATTGAAGCCGGTGCCCCGTGGATTGAAGGGCAACCATTACCGGGAGAGTAATTTAATTTGCGAATCGAAATTCTAAAAAGGGGAATTTCGGAAACCCAAATTTGTTAGTGCTAAGAATAAGGGTTTTGAGAAAATCCCCTTTTTTATAATACTTACCTCCTCACCGCCTTTACTCTTACTTCATATTGAGAAAGGTTTTGATTATGCATTAGCACCGCGTTAAAATCAACTCCTTCTTTCAAGAATTTGTATTCACTAACCGATAGAGTATCTATCTGGAAATTTTCATTAAGGGCTTCCGTTAATAGTTTTTGCAAATCGTTCATCGCACTTGATTCGCTGGCGTATGCTTTTGTCGCTTCAACCTGGTAAACCGATTGCTGATCCGAAACAAAAACCATTCTATCTTGATTATTTTGATAAAACATGCAAACCATTGTTGGGTCGGAATTATCCATATGTACAGGCTTGCCGTATTTTTTAACTACATCGGTTCGCGGTTTACCGATGAACTTATATGCATAAATATCTTGTGATGTTAGTGAAATGTTTAATAGAAGAAAACCGGCGGCTAAAATTGCGAAGTAAATCTTTGCTGTTCTCATCATTCACCTCGTTGTTTTTAAAGGGATGACCGCCTAGCAATTTTTTCACTATAACAGATGAAAAATATTTATTACAGCAGCTGCCGGTCACCCCTATTGTTAACAGATTACGAGAAGAAGAGCAGATAAATTAAAAGCATAACTATAAACGGCGAAAATAAAACCAATAAATCTTTCGCCAAATCTTTTGTCGTTCTGTTTTTATTTGATTGCTGTGTGTCCATATTATCCGCCTTTATCAATTAGTATTGATTCTAAAAAAATTATTTAAATAGATTTTAAACACCGCAAAATTTTTGCGGGTAGAACAGTATATCTATTTATAAGGCGGACTTCGAGATAAATCGTTTTTCGAAAAAATCTGGGTGAAAAGTTCCCGGTAGTATGAATGGTATATGTTTTTATCAGCAGTATTTTCTTTTTGATGCCTGGGAAAGATTAAGATATTAAAATCATTGTAATCAATGTTCAGATTCCGGCTTGTGTTCTCGGAGTTGCTCTTGTTAATAAATTCTTTTGCGGGATAGAGTTTGCCGTTAACTATATAAGCGCTATTAGTTTTAGATGAATTATAAGCATCGTCACCAAACGTTACGAATGAGGAGTGAGTCAAAAGTAATTGAGATATGAAAAAGAAGGTAAAGAGAACATTAATTAACTTACTCTTTCTCAGTGCGGTATTTAGTTTTGAAACAATCACTTCTTTTTCTCCGCCCGTAACCGGGCGTTTTTCTTGTATGAAATTTAATGAAAAATGAAATCACATAATCAATGAATTTATATCTCCCTATTACGAAAAGGCTGAAAAAGAATTTAAATGCGCCCTAAAATCTTATTTGGAAATGTTTTATCTTGCTAACCGGATTAGAAAAGAGATGAAAAAGCTAATTTCCATAGCGCTTGCTTTGTCAATTATAGCTCCGTTCTGGATTTCTTATTCGGTTATTCAGTTTCAAAAATATTCCGTAAAAAAAGAGATTAAAAAACAAATTATAAATGGACTCGATATAAACGATTTGGTTCTGCTTAAGTTTTCGAATGAAGAAACAAAGAGTAAACTAAAATGGGAACATGGCAAAGAGTTTGAATACAACGATGTAATGTATGACATCGTAAAAACCGAAACTAAAAATGATTCCGTTTATTATTGGTGCTGGGAAGATACCGAAGAGACGGAACTTAATATAAAATTGAATAACCTTGTTGAAAAAGCAGCCGGCTCAGATAAAAGCAGCAAAGAAAATCTAAAAAGGTTATCTAACTTTTTTTCTTCACTTTACTTTTCATACAAAAATCCTTTTGACTTAGATAGAAACAAAAATTCCTCGGAATTTTCATCACGATACTTAAATTATTATTCCTCTCAAACACCCGCTCCGCTTACACCGCCTCCTAAAACATCTTTCTGTTAATCGTTTCATGATACAGAAAGTATATTCCAAATAATCCAAAATATTAGGGGGTTTTAATGAAGAGAAGTACATTGCTCTTACTTGTGCTTATTCTATATACTGTAGGATATGCACAGGTAGTTACTGTTAAAGATAAAGAAAGTGAGCACACTCTTGAATTAGTAAATATATCGAGCGAAAAACCGAAAACGTTCACAGTTACAAATGCAGCGGGACAAGCAAACCTCACAAAGTTCAAAGGTTCAAGTGAACTTGTTTTCCAAATGCTGGGTTACAAAACCGAACGATTTAGTTTTGCGCAATTAGAAGAAAAAAACTTTTTAGTTTATTTAGAACCGACAAACATTTCGCTTGATCAAGTGGTTGTTTCCGCTACAAAGTGGAATCAGCTTAACAGAGAAAATCCCATTAAAGTATCACTGGTTACTCCAAAGGATTTGGCATTGCAGAACCCACAGACGGCGGCGGATTTGCTGAATGTTTCCGGTGAAGTGTTTATTCAAAAAAGTCAGCAAGGTGGCGGCAGCCCAATGATACGCGGGTTTGCAACCAACAGGCTTTTAATTGCAGTAGATGGTGTAAGAATGAATACCGCAATTTTCAGAAGCGGCAATTTGCAGAATGTAATTTCACTCGACCCGTTTGCAGTTGAAAGAACCGAAGTAATGTTCGGACCGGGTTCAATTCTTTACGGCAGCGATGCAATCGGCGGTGTGATGAGTTTTTATACCCTCGCTCCGCAATTTTCGCTTAACGGCTCTCCTTTTATTAAAGGAAATGCAGCAACACGTTACTCAACTGCAAACAATGAATTTACCGGACACTTTGATGTCAACATCGGCTGGAAAAACTTTGCAATGATTACAAGTTTTTCTCACAATAAGTACGGTGATTTAAGAATGGGAAGTAACGGACCGGATGAATATCTGCGTCCTTTTTATGTTCAAAGAATTGACAGCGTTGACAAGGTTTTTACAAACGACGATAAACAAATTCAAAAGCCGACCGGTTATTCGCAAATAAACTTGATGCAGAAGCTGCGTTATGAACCGAACGATAATTGGGATATTAATTACGGATTCCATTATTCTACAACAACCAATTACGACAGGTACGACAGGTTAATCCGTACAAAAAACGGGCTGCCGAGAAGCGCGGAGTGGTATTACGGTCCGCAAATATGGTTGATGAACAATTTGGGCATTACGAATCACGGCGAAAACGGAATCTATAACGAAATGACCGTTCGTCTTGCGCATCAGTTTTTTGAAGAAAGCAGACACGACCGGGATTTTAACGACGATATGAGATACAATCGTGTTGAGCAGGTTAATGCATATTCTTTAAACCTCGATTTCAACAAATCGTTTGATGAAAAACATAATTTAATTTACGGTTTAGAAGCAGTTTATAATGATGTTGCTTCAACCGGAACTGACGAAAATATAATAACCGGCAGTAACGTTCCGGGACCCTCGCGCTACCCGCAGTCAACCTGGTCTTCTTATGCGGCTTATCTTACTTATCAGTTTAAAATAAATCCGCAGTTAATGCTGCAGGCAGGCGCACGTTATAACTATTTCAATTTACAAGCCGATTTCGATACAACGTATTACCCGTTCCCTTTTACTAAGGCGGACTTAAACAACGGTGCAATTACCGGCAGTATTGGATTTGTTTATACGCCAAATAAAAGCTGGTCAATCGGATTAAATCTTTCAACCGGGTTCCGTTCGCCTAATGTTGATGACGTAGGAAAAGTTTTTGATTCCGAGCCTGGTTCGGTTGTTGTTCCAAATCCGGATTTGGAAGCTGAGTATGCATACAATGCCGAACTCGGAATTGCAAAAGTATTTAATGATTTTATGAAGATTGACTTAACCGGTTATTATACTGCTTTAGTAAACGCAATGGTTAGAAGGGATTATAAACTAAACGGGTTAGACAGTCTAATGTACGACGGCGAGCTCAGTCAAATTCAAGCAATACAAAATGCGGCAAACGCATTTGTATGGGGAGTACAAGCCGGAATTGAAATTAAAATGCCAGCGGGTTTTGGGTTTTCAACCCGTTTCAATTATCAAAAAGGTGAAGAAGAGTTAGATGACGGAACAACAAGTCCGCTGCGCCATGCGGGACCTTGGTTCGGTTCGACTCATCTAACATATTCCGCACAAAAATTGAAACTCGATTTTTATGCAATTTACAACGGAGAAATAAGCTATGATAATCTTGCCGAGGAAGAGAGAGGCAAAGATTATCTTTACGCAATTGATAAAAACGGAAATCCCTATTCGCCGGGCTGGTACACGCTTAACTTAAAAGTAATGTATCAATTAACCGATATACTCTCGATAAGCGGCGGACTTGAAAATTTAACCGATCAAAGATATAGACCGTACAGTTCGGGACTCGCAGCACCGGGAAGGAATTTTATTCTTTCTTTACGTGCCGGGTTTTAATCATAATTCAGATTATGTTTTATTTGTTTTATCGTAGAGACGACTCGGCGAGTCGTCTCTACATGTTAAGTGTTATGTTACCAACAGAATAATTGAGTACTCTTACAGAAAAAAAATGAATTGACTAATTTTATAAATATAGCTATAATACGGCTATCATTTGTGAAATGACAAAAGGATAGCAAAAATGAGCAGAACAGTAACAGTTAGAGCAATGATTGACCCCAAGAAGAAGGAAAGAGTTTCTAAAATTCTTTCACGACTTGGTATTAATCATTCAGAAGCGATAAATATATATTATAGTTTAATCGAAGAATATAAAGGACTTCCATTCGATTTAAAAATACCGGAAAGTGAATCAAAGGATAAAAACATTAACCCGGAAGTGATTCAACATCTTAAAGAAAGCGTAAAGAAAAATCGTCATCTTGGTGAACTGTTAGCAAAATGAGAAAATACTTAACAGTAGAAGAAGTCATATTTATTCAAGAAGAATTGATAAAAGAATTCGGTGGAAGTTTTGGAATTCGAGATAGGAAATCATTAGAGGCGGCAGTAATGAGACCACAAAGTGGTTACTATAAAAATATAATCGAGGAAGCATCGTCATTGATGGAAAGTCTAGCAATGAATCATTGTTTCATTGATGGAAATAAAAGGATAGCATTTTTCGCAACCGATATATTTTTAAGAATGAATAGATATAGTATTTCTTGTGACAGTGAAGAAGGAAATCGATTCTTTATTAAAAATCTTGAGGAAAACACATTTCGTTTTAATAAAATCAAAAGTTGGTTAAAAACAAAAGTAGTAAAAGAGAATAGTTAGAGTTTGTAAAAAGGTAACATAACAAGTGCATCAACCTGTCCCCGCTTTAAAGATTGGCGGGTAGACTGCTTCATTCTGCTCGGGCTTTGAAAATGTTTTTGGGGTAGTCGTTCTCAACATAAATTGTAGTGCAAGGTTGTCTTTCCAACATAAATCGTAGCAAAAAATGCTTGTGAAAAAATATAAGCATTTTTTGCTTATAATTAACTGTGCCGTCATTCTAGAAACATTGTATCTATGGGCGGCAGCTTGCCCGCCTATGGCGGGGGTTATTTGCAACGCCTCAACGGCAAATACTACTTTTTG
>NPIE01003871.1_pt1 | contig 35040 bp, 32 predicted proteins | sample 8637661 | NCBI WGS metagenome assembly NPIE01 (sample SAMN07420842, study PRJNA396082) | bioreactor metagenome | isolation source: sample BA12 brine-fed electro-methanogenic bioreactor BA | place: Japan: Kochi | collected 2016-12-09 | reverse complement strand
ATTATCAATTTAAATGGATTCTATTACTCTTAATTGTATTACAAATTTATCTATTCCGCTTGAAATGTAATACTAATAGTTAATTTTATATTAGAATTAATTAAATTATTTATTTGCATAAAGGAACAATTTTGATTAAATAAAAAAATGAGGTTTTATCTTGCATGTCCCTGATGGAATTATACCGTTATCCCAATCGGCAATTTACTGGATTATATCCATTCTAACAGTTATTATTTACACTTACAAAATATCCCGGGATGAAGATAAGGAAAAAAGAGTGTTTACCACAGCACTTCTGGTGGTGGCGTCTATAATTGGATCATCTCTATCTATTCCTTCCCCTTTAGGGGTTCCTATTCACTTTTTTATCATACCTCTGGTGGCCATTATTTTAGGGCCTTTAAGTGGATCGGTGGTGGCTTTTTTAACTTTAATTATCCAGTATTTTTTCCTGGGTATGGGGGGCTTCACCACCCTGGGGGCCAATACCTTAACCATTGGGGTGGTGCTTAGCTTTAGCACCTATATCTTCTATACCCTGCTTAAGGATCTTGACTTAAGATTAGGCATCTTCTCCGGTACTTTCATGGGAATAATCATGGCCACCTTAGCCCATGTTTTAATCCTTTTGGTGGCGGGAATTGCTACTTTGGAAGTACTTATTGCTACATTAGTCCCCTTCTATCTATTCATTGCAGTTTTAGAGAGTGCGGCCAGTGTAGTTATCATATCCTTCATTGATAAAATTAAACCAGAATTACTGAGTTTGAATAAAATATAAGGAGAATTCTTATCTAGTTGAATAATGAGTTTAAGGAGAATTTAAAAAAATGAAATTTAAAGCTTTAGGACTATGTATTCTAATAATGGCCACATTATCCCCGGTCTTTGCCCACGGGGTTCATATTGCCACTGAATCTGATGCAGATATAGTGATAATTGCGGATGAATCTACTAGTGCCCTGGCTAAAAAAGTGGCTGATGAAATGGGAATAAATGCCCAGGTTTACAAGTTCACCTCGGCGGCCCAGGTTAACCATGAACTGGGACACTTTGTAGTTGACTACAACAATAAGGTACTGGCAGTGGCCTATCAGCAAACAGTTGAAGAATTTATAGCCAACAACCCGGATACTTCCTCCCAGGTAATGGTAAGTGGAGCTTCTGAAGAAGAAATTAAAAATGCTTTAATGGAACTTAATGGAAATAGTACTACTTCAGAAGAGGAATCCACTACCAGTGCAGAGAATGGATTTTTAATACCATTTTTTTCTGGTTTATTGGTGGGACTAATTGCAGGTATGGGCCTGGGTGTTTTTTTAGTAAAAAGAAAGAATAATTAAAAATCCTTATCAAATGAGGATTTAATTTTAAATTTTTTATTTTAAGATCCTAAATATAGATTTCACATTTTTCGGCTGCTTCCCTATCCACCGGGTTATTTAATCTTTTTTCCATATGCACTGTACCCATTTCATTTTTAGTATCTACTGTAATGTTATAACCCTGAGCTAACCAGAAATTTAGAGAACCAGGAACAGTTCGATGGGTATGTAGATATATATTTTCATAACCTTTTTTGTGGCAAAAATCCTCACCTATATTTACCAGGGTGGAAGCTACTCCCTTGCGCCGCCAGGACTTACTTACAAAAACCCGCCATATACTGGCGGTGCTATGGGGATGGTATATGTCCTTAAATAAGGGGAAATCTTTATCATAGGCCCGGATACCAATGGTACCAATTAATTTTTCATGAGCATTATCTACTGCCAGTAAGAAGTCATTACCTGCTGGTTTTAAATAGTAATCCTCTATATGCTGGATATCCTGATGATAATCAGGAATATAACCATAACCAAATTCTTGCTGAATCATATCAAAAAGAAAATCCTGGATTTCTCCATAAGGAATTGTGGTCTCTTGTAAACTTTGCACCTGGAAATAAGTCATTTGCTCACCTTTATCAGTTTATTACTTTAAGGGGGAATACACCTCAAAAAGTAATACTATACAATTGCTTTATATTAATAAAGGATAGAATGAATTATATAAAATTTACTATATACTACTCACAAGAAACTTTAAAACTAGAGAATTTATCTTATAAATACCAGTTTAAGGAATATTTTTACATATAAATCAAACTGATTCGGTTTATATTAAATCACATATAGAGGAGCCCCTAAAATGAGTTGTTATATGTACTGGGATAAAATAAAATCCATTGCCCATTCCCTGAATAAATATGAAAATTATTCCCTTTCCCAAATGCCTCTGGAGGATATTATACCTATTCTTGATTCCGTAGAAGAAATAGCCCATGATAAGGTAATTGATTTTGACTCGGCTAAACATATACTGGATGATAAAAAGATGAGGGAGGCCTTACAGGTTATACGTAAGTTTTATGTTTACCTGGGCACCCGGCTGGAGACAGACATGGCCCAGAAAATACTATCATCATCTAATCCCTGGGAAACCTTAAAATCCTTCCATTTTTATGAGCGCTATTTAGGATTATTAAAAAACGAAAATCAGCTGGTTAAGTTTACTCCTGAAGAGAAAGTGGTATTTATTGGAGGAGGTCCTTTACCTTTAACCCTGATACTGCTTAATCAGCTTTATAAAACCAGAGGAATCAGTATAGAAATAATACCGGAAGTGGCCCGGTTATCCCGGGAGGTTCTAAAAAAATTGGGCATGGAGTCTGATATTGAAGTGGTGGAAGGAGATGAAAACAGCCTGAAAAACATAGAATACAGGGTTATCATGGTGGCTGCTCTGGCAGAACCTAAAGAAAGAGTTTTTGCCAATCTATGGGAAATGGTGGACACCCGTACTCCTGTTATATACCGTACCTATACTGGTATGAGAGCCATTTTATACTCACCAGTCACTGAAAGAGCAACCCGGGGTTTTCACAAAGAAGTAATGATTCTACCTACAGGTAAAGTAAACAATACCTCGGTACTTATAAGAAAAGTGGTGTAAATGCAGGGAATATTATGCCGGAAAATGTAATCCAGACCACTAATTTAAATTTCACCTATCCTGACAAAACCAGGGCACTTAAAAAAATCAATCTTAATATCCAGAAAGGGGAAAAGGTTGCTTTTATTGGTTCTAATGGTGCCGGTAAATCCACCCTCTTTTTAAACTTTAATGGAATTTTAAGGCCTACTTCCGGGGAGATAGTAGTGGATGGGATTACCCTGGATGATGATAAACAAGTTTTAATGGAGATACGTCAGAAACTGGGACTGGTATTTCAAAACCCGGATCATCAATTATTTGCCCCTACAGTTTTAGAAGATGTGGCCTTTGGACCAACCAATCTGGGTCTTAATTCTGCAGAGATTGAAAAAAGGGTGGACTCCTCACTCCAGAAAGTGGGTATGCTGGAATTTAAACACAAACCCCCTCATCATTTGAGTGGCGGTCAAAAAAAGAGGGTGGCCATTGCAGGAATACTGGCCATGCAACCGGATATAATGGTCCTGGATGAACCTACCAGTGGGCTGGACCCTTACGGGGTGTTTCAAATTCTTAAGATACTCCATGATCTCCATAAAGAAGGTATGACTATCCTCTTAACCAGCCATGATGTGGATATCATCCCCTTATTTGCAGACAGGATTTATGTGATGCATCATGGAGAAGTGGCTGGTGAAGGCACACCAGAAAAGATATTTTCCAGCCCGGAACTGGTAAAAAAAGCACATTTAAGGCAACCCCAGGTGGCGGATCTTCTCTACAGTCTAAAAAATACAGGTATAGATATCAAAATAAAACTCACTGTTGCTGAGGCCCGGGATGAGCTTTTACGTATTTTAGGAAAACATATCTAAATTTTCTTTTAGAATATTCTATTTTCAGGGGTTTTTTTACTGGATTATCCTGTGCAAATACAGCTAGCGTTTATTTTTATATTTTATTGAAATTATTATAACAATCTTTATATATGATGAAAGATTTAGGTATACCTAACACTGGATTAGGTGTACCTAAAAATTATAACTTAAATAAAATCCAATGGAGAATAACCATAATGGGAAACAAAACCATAAAATCATGGTTCAGGGGATTTAAATCTGATTCAAATGATTTAAAAACCCGGAATCTTCAGGAAAACTCTGGAAAAAGTAAAAACAAGCTAAAAAAATTAGTACTGGTAGGAAACCCCAATGTAGGTAAAAGTCTGCTATTTAACAAATTAACTGGTAGTTATGTAACTGTATCCAACTATCCGGGAACTACTGTATCTATTGACAGTGGTAAATGCAATATCTCCGGGGTAAACTATGAAATAATTGATTCACCCGGGATGTATTCTTTAAGTTCCATCACCGAAGAAGAACGAATATCCAAACTGATACTACTAGAAGATGAGCCTGATATCTTACTCCATGTGGTGGATGCTAAAAACATGGAAAGAATGCTTCCTTTAACTTTACAACTAATTGAAGCAAAACTACCAGTGGTTCTGGTTTTGAATATGATGGATGAGGCTGAAAATGCAGGAATAAAAATTGATGCCTCCCAGCTAGAAGAAAAACTAGGTATCCCGGTGGCCACTACCGCAGCCACCACAGGACAGGGTATAGGGGAACTTAACCACAAAATTTCCCAATATAAACTAAAAGATGGATTTAGTATAAAATACGATGAAAAAATTGAATCAGCTGTCCAGAAAATAAGTGACCTGCTACAGGGTGAATATTCTGTATCCTCCCGTTCATTATCCTTATTATTATTACAAGAAGACAGCGATGTTCAAAATTTGGTAAAGGAAAAAGAAGGAAGTAATTACAATTTTATTGATAACTTACTAAATGAAACCCTATCTCAATTCAAACAACCTTTAAACTATCTTATAAAAATGAAACTGCAAAAAGAAGCTACGAGATTAGTTTCTGAAGTATCTGACGATACAGGGGAGATTCAGATCGGGTTTAGAGAAAAATTAAGCCGGGCTATGATAAACCCCCTTACCGGTATACCTATATTACTGGCAGTTTTATATTTTGGATTGTATCAGTTTGTAGGTGTTTTTGCTGCCGGGGACATGGTGGACTTTATTGAAACAGAGATTTTCGGCGAATGGGCTTTACCTCTGGTAGAAGGTTTTGTAACCAGCAGCATACCTTATGAAGCACTACAAAGTCTCATAATTGGGGACTATGGTATATTCACTCTGGGTATAACCTATGCCATAGCCATCATTCTTCCCATAGTAGGGGCCTTCTTTTTAGTATTCTCCATTCTGGAAGATAGTGGATATTTACCACGACTGGCCCTACTACTGGATCGATTATTTAAAAAGATAGGACTTAGTGGAAGGGCCATCATACCCATGGTATTAGGTGTAGGTTGTGGTAGTATGGCCACCATGACCACCCGGACCCTGGAAACTAAACGCGAAAGAAATATAGCCACCTTACTACTGGCCCTGGCCATACCGTGTTCTGCACAACTGGGAGTAATATTTGCGGTTTTAGCAACTTCCAGCAGTGCTTTATGGCTATGGGTAATTGTAATTTTATTGAATTACATAATAATTGGGTTTGCAGCCTCTAAAATTTTACCAGGATCCAATCCTACCTTCTATATGGAACTACCTCCCCTTAGAGTTCCTAAAATTTCCAATGTATTAAGAAAAACATACACCAGGCTAATATGGTATTTCAAGGAATTATTCCCCTTATTTATTGCCATAAGTGTGCTAATCTGGGGTTTGGAGCTGACTGGAATTCTTGACTTTATTATCGGTGCTATGAATCCGGTATTAAGTGCTATTGGCTTACCGGTGGAAACAGCCCAGACCTTTATCCTGGGATTCTTTAGAAGAGATTATGGTGCCGCAGGACTATTTGAAATACAGGATGCCCTTACTGGAGTGCAGCTTTTAGTTTCAGCTGTAGTACTAACTCTATTTGTCCCCTGTGTGGCCCAGTTTTTGGTAATGATCAAAGAAAGAGGTAAAAAAGTGGCACTGGCCATGGGAGCATTTGTACTGGTATATGCCTTTTTTGTGGGATTCCTGCTTAACCTGATATTATCTAATTTAGGAGTAGTCTTATGAAATGTGCATTATGTGGATTTGAATTTGACGAAACCAAAAGGTTGGAGAGCTGCCAGGCCTGCTTGGGAGCAGGCTGCACCAAAATAAAATGCCCTAACTGTGGCTATGAAACTCTACCTGACCCGGAAATCGGAAAAAAGATAAAAAATTTTTTTAAAAGGAGATTTAAAAGTGAAGATGATAAGTGAATCTGCTGAAGAAGCACTGGAAAAAATATGGGTTTTTCAGGAGGACCATCCTGATAATCCCCTTTCCCCGAAAATAAAATCATTTAATCCCGAAGTTATTAAGGAACTGGAGGATTTAAAATTCATACAACAAGAAGAGGGAGAATTCAAACTAACCTCTGAAGGTATGGAAGAAGCCAAAAATGTTATAAGAAGGCACCGGCTGGCTGAAAAACTACTCCATGATATTTTAGGATTAAGCGGAGAGGATATGGAAACTGCCGCCTGCAATTTTGAGCATATTATGGAGGGTGGAGTGGAGGAAAGTATCTGTAACCTCCTATCCCATCCGGATAAATGTCCTCATGGTAAGCCTATACCTCCCTGTGAGTGCCGCACCCAGGGTGGACATAGACATGGACATGGACACCATCAATGTGACTGTACCGCAGGGGTTAAAACCATCATTGATAAAACGGTTCTACCCCTTAATAAAATGGATAAGGGAGAAACTGGAGAGATAGTATATATAAAATCATCTAAAAGGGATAACCTGCAGAAGATACTGGCCATGGGGGTACTACCTGGTCGTAAAATAGAAATTATCCAGACCTACCCCTCCTATGTATTCCAGATGGAACACACCCAGATGGCGGTGGATAAAGACATTGCCGAGAGTATCTATGTGGGATCAGGAAGTAATTAGATTTAAACTTTAAAATATGGTTTTAATAAAATTATTTTTTATTTAAACCATACTGAACTATTTATTTTTAATTTCAACTCATTTTTTTATTTTTAATTTAATTTTTTTTCTAATACTGAAAATATATTTTAAAAAACTGAGTTTTAATGATCCTAAATTTAAAATTAGCTATTTTTTTTTATTGAAAATTAAATTAGAGGACTATAATAGTCCTCTTGCGACATCTTTTTTTTGGAAAATAAGGAGCTTTATTGATGGACCCAAAATCGATGTCTTTTTTTCGCACAATTTCTATTTAATCTCCTCATCTATTTAAGTTTTACTTTATTTTTTTTCAATCTAAATTGAAAAATCAGGTAAATTTAAATATCAGTTTGCATTGAACTTTATTCAAGTATAATTGAATAAAATTATACTGAACTTTAAAAGAAATAAAGGAGGTGAAAAAATTAGAAAACAAGCGATTTTACTAGTTATAACAATTGTTTTCATATTAGCACTGTGTGGAGCAGTGTATGCTGAAGATTCACAGGGAGGTGCAGAAACTCCCCTGGAGGGGGATAGTGAAATGATTTCCTATTCCACCACCAGCAATCCCATGAATGAAGCTACTATCAATTTGAATATCAACCTGGAACACCCAGAAGCACTCGCCGGGGATAAATTACCTACCATAACCCTGGAAGATACAGATGGCAATTCTTACTCCCTCACTTCGGTGATAAAAATCGACAACCAAAAATACCAGATTAATTTTAACAGTGATAAAACCAGCGTCATATTGAATATAAGTGCACCAGGACATGTAGCTCAAATGGTTAATGTAAATCTTTCAAAACTAAACCCTCAAGATTCTAAACTCCAGGGAGAAGCAAATGTAAACCTTAAAGCCTACAACCTCTTAATAATCAGTAGTTCTGATAGCTACTCCAAAGCATTTGCAGAATCATATAAACAACTAAGAAACCAGGGATACTACTACAATCTGCACTACTTCAGTTTATCTCAGTTAAGTTCAGATGATGCAGAAACTCAACAAAGATTAGAACAAGCTGCCATAAAAGCGGACCTGATAGCCATCCAGATGGTGAGTAGTCCTGATAGTGTAGCTAGAATTAAAAGTCTCATTGAAAAAAGCAATGCAATGGAAATTTTAGCCATACGGTGTGGGGTGGGTTTTGTGGATGATCCTCGCTTTAACAGCGATGATACCATCACTCGGGAATATTGGGCTCAGGGTGCCCAGGAAAACATCCGCAGATTCCAGCTTTATATCTTAAATTCTATTGGCATGGAACTTAAAGACGCTGAAGATTTATCTGTGGTAGAATGGCCTAATCAGTGGATTTATCACCCTGATTCTCCAGTACCCACTTTCCAAACCTGGCAAGAATACTATAACTGGTATCAGAACCATGAATCTTACCAGGCTGATGCACCCTGGGTGGGTATTGTGGCCTATGACTCCAGCTTTAAAGGTGATAACCAGGAGATGCACATCGCTCTTTTGAGGAGCCTGGAGAGTAAAGGAGTAAATGTTATTCTCACCTTTTCCAATGCCCAGGGAAGAATTAACATCATGGATCTTTACTTTAAAAATGGAAACCAGTCACGTATCGATGCTTTCATAACCTGTGTGGGATTCAACTACGTCACCGGAGTTACCAAAGGCGTGGAATTATTTCAGGATTTGAATGTACCTGTTTTTGCACCAGTTTATTCTTCTAATTTACAGGAATGGCTGGATAATTCCTATGGACTGGTGAGTGAATTGCACTGGCAGATTGCCCAGCCAGAAATCGATGGTAGAATAGAACCTATCCTCATGGGAGGCAAAGAAAACGCTGAAGTTGATCATGAAACCGGGATTTTGGTGATACGCTTTACACCTCTAGAAGATAGGATTGAAAGAATCACCAGCAGAGTGGTTAACTGGGTTAAACTGCGTAACATGGATAACATGGACAAACAAATAGCCTTATTATACTACAATATAGGGGGAGGTAAAGATGGAGTATCTGCTTCCTACCTGGATGTGGTGGCCAGTTTGGAGAACATTTTGAAGGCCTTAAAAGAAGATGGATATCACATACCAGTAGATTATTCTGCAGAAGACATTGTGGATTTGATGCTAAATGCCGGTAACAATGTGGGATCCTGGGCCCCGGGTGAACTGGAAAAAGTGGTTCAAGCAGGAGCTATAACCATACCCATCAGTGATTACCTGGCGTGGTTTGAAACCCTGCCTTTAGAACTCCAAAAAGAAGTTCTAGCCCAATGGGGACCAGCACCTGGAAATGTGATGATCTATGATAATCAGATTGTTATCCCGGGAATCATGCTGGGTAATGTATTTTTAGGTCCCCAACCCATGCGTGGCTGGGGAGAAGACCCGGAAAAAATCAGACACTCTAACACCTTAGTCCCACATCACCAGTACATTGCCTTCTACATGTGGCTGCAAAACCATTTCGATGCAGTTATCCACCTGGGAACCCATGGAACCCTGGAATGGCTACCTGGAAGAAGTGTGGGTTTAGGAGAAGATGACTGGCCTGATGCTTTACTGGGAAACCTGCCCAACATCTACCCCTACATTGTAGAAAACCCGGGAGAAGGTACCCAGGCTAAAAGAAGAGGTTATGCGGTAATCATTGACCACATGATTCCTCCTATGATACCCTCGGAACTCTATGGTGATCTGGCTGATTTAAATGATCTGATAAGCAGTTACCACACTTCCCTGGATCCTCAAAGAAAAGAGGTACTTCAATATCAAATCATGGAAATGATCTTGAAACTACATATCCATGTGGATTTGAAGATTGATATGGAAAATGATTCATTTCAGGATATTGTCCATGAGGTGGAGCATTACCTGGAAGATTTAGCAGAAGAAATGATGCCCTATGGTCTGCATATTTTCGGTGCTCCTATATCCGGTGATCTGCTGGACGAAATGATAGAATCTATTGTGAGTTTCCACCCGGAAGAAAGGGACAACCCGGAATACCGGGAAATGCTAAGAAAAAACTTGAGCCATAACTATGAAATCCAGAATTTACTGGCGGCCTTAAGGGCTGAATTTATTTCACCAGCTCCCTCTGGTAGTCCCATAAGAAAACCTGATGTACTGCCCACTGGATATAACTTCTATTCCTTTGATCCCCGTACAGCACCTGATTCTGCTGCCTGGGAATTAGGAAAGAAAATGGCCGATGACCTCGTAAATTCATTCTGCCAGGAGAAAGGTTACTATCCTGATAATGTGGGTGTGGTACTGTGGTCCATTGAGTCCATGCGTACCAATGGTCAGAGTATTGCCCTTATACTACGTTTAATGGGTCTGGAGCCAGTATGGAGTTCTGGAAGATTAAATGGATTTAAGGTCACTCCTCTAGAAGAACTGGGCCGTCCCCGGATAGATGTAACGGTTTCTATTAGTGGATTGTTCCGTGATACCTTTTCCTATACCATTGACATGCTGGATGATGCTTTCCGTTTAGTAGCATCTTTAGATGAAAATGGGGAGGAAAACCATATCCGGAAAAATTATTTAGAAGACCGTGAAAAGTTCTTAAATCTGGGATTAAGTCCTGCTGAGGCTGAAAATCTGGCCATTGCCCGTATATTTGGGCCTGCTCCAAAAGCCTATGGTACGGGATTAAGTGAACTAACCACTACCACCACCGGCTGGGAAGATCAATCTGACCTGGTGGATACTTACCTCAACCGGATGTCCTATTACTATGGACGTAACCAGTTTGCAGTCAGTGGTCTGGAAGCATTTAAAAACCAGCTAACCAGGATAGATGCCACGGTTCAGGTACGGGATGGATTATATGGTGTACTGGATAATGACGATGTGGTGCAGTATCTGGGAGGTCTAACCATGGCGGCCCAGTCACTTTCTGGTAAAGAAGTTAATATCTACATTGCCAATAGCCGGACTCTTAATGTTAAAATCGAGAGCCTATCCACCTTCCTTAATACCGAACTGCGAACCAGGGTATTTAATCCTAAATGGGCAGAAGGCCTGCTTAAGAATGGATTCTCCGGAGCAAACACCATCAATAAACATGTAGAAAACCTGTTTAGATGGCATAGTATTTCTCCAGAATCAGTAGAGGACTGGATGTGGGATACGGTTGCAGAATACTTTATACTGAATGGTGATATGCGCAATCAGTTAATAGAGGCCAACCCCCATGCATTCAAATCCATTGCAGCCTGGACTCTGGAAGTTGCTCGAAGAGATATGTGGAATGGTGATGCATCCATGGTTTCTGTTATAGCGGATATCTATATCCAGTCTAATCTGGAGTATGGAGTAACCTGCTGTCATCATACCTGTGCCAATATGGCCTTTAATCAGTATGTGATGAGTAGTTCCAGTTTAAGTCAGAATGCCCTTCAACAGTTTGCAAATATCATGGAGAGTGCTACCGGGATGAAGTTATCTTTACCTGGAGTAACTAATCCATCCAATCCAGAGTCTCCTTCAAACCCTACCAATCCTTCTACTCCAAGTAATCCTAATTCTGGTTCTACTGGTGAAGTAAGTGACTATAGGGATGCAAGTGAGGCTTCTGATGTGGAAGTGGAGATGCAACAAGACTCAGATGAAAGCGTGGGAACTGAAAATCAAAAAGCATATGAGGTGGAAGAAGCCCATGCTGCAAGTTCCGCACAATCAGGTGTTCCAATAGCTGCCATTGTAGGAGTGGTGCTCTTACTAACTTTAGTGGCTGCAGGATACTTTAAAAATGACTTGTGGAGGATTTTAAAAAAATAGTTCCCCTTTTTTCTTTTTTAACGCTTTTCTAAAAATAAAAAATTAAGTAATATAAAAATACTATTAAAGAACCTGAATGTAATAAAAAGAGCCTTAGTATTACCTATAAGGCCAAATAACCTCTAAAAGTAATAATAACTATTATATATAATGTATTATAAAGATGGAGTTTGTAAATATAAGGAGTGTATACTATCATGCTAGATTTATTGTGGCAGTTAGGAATTTTATCAGCAGTGCTGGTATTTGGGGTTAAAATTGGACTTGCAATGGGATTTGCTGGTCTTTCTAAAAAGATAGCTGTGGCTATTGCAGCTGGATATGGTGCGGGAATTATTTTATTATCCTATTTGATTTCAGGTTATACTGATATTCTATCTAAAGTGATTTATGATTATAATTTTATAATTTTTGTGGTTTTGGCGATTATAATCATTTATGCCGGTTTACATACCATAAGGGAGTGGAAGGTGTATGGTAGAAATAATGCTAAAGCTTCATGTGTGGCCATGATTGCGCCTTGTCCCTGTTGTTTTGGTGCAGTTTTAGCAGCTATTCTTATGGCTGCTCCAGTTATAGGTGTTTCAACCGCTTTTGTAGGTCAGTATGCTGGTGTTATAATGGGTTTAACTATCATAGCTATTTATTGGGCTTCTGATTTTATAGTAAAATGGTTTGGTAAACCTTACCCTCTCTTACTGGGCAATTTTATGCTCTTTGTAGGGCTTTATTTTTTGGCTTCGGCTATTCTTATTCCAAATATAAGTGCTGTTTCAGAAACTCAATTGAGTCCTTTAAATGTACCTTCTCTTTTAACTCTGTTTTATGTTATAATTGTAGTAGGTGCTTTAATTGGTTTGGGGATTTTTTTAAACAGAAAAAAAAGCACATTACTTGAAAAATAAATGAATTAAAAATTAATTTATAGGTGATTTTAGATGGTAGCAGTACCGGGTAGTGAATTATTAAGTGGCGGTTTACATGTTGTAGCGCAAAGTCTTCTTATTCCTGTAATTATTGGTCTTCTGGCTTTTATTGTATATGCGGTAATTTCCATGGGGGGCCTTATATCTGAGTATTCGGCCCGGATTAAGATAGATGTTCAGCAGATTGAGGATTTAATTAAATCTATTGCTCATTCAAGTACCACCGATGAAATTATTGCCACGGTGGATAGTAGTGGTCTTCCTCAGAGCCAGAAGAATATTTTGGGTGAGATTGCTAAAAGCACGGATTTGGGTCCGGAGTCTCGTGAGGCATTGGCTCGAAAATTAATTGAAAATGAAGAACTTAAAATAGAAAAGAGCCTGGAGAAAACGGACATGGTCACCCGACTGGGACCTACCCTGGGTTTGATGGGGACTCTTATTCCTATGGGTCCTGGTTTAGCGGCACTGGGTGCTGGTGATATTAATGCTCTGGCCTCAGCAATTATTATTGCTTTTGACACCACTGTGGCCGGTCTGGCTGCAGGAGGTATTGCTTACTTTATCTCCAAGGTCAGAAGGCGCTGGTATGAGGAATATCTTTCTAATTTGGAGACTTTAGCTGAGAGTGTACTGGAGGTTAATAAAAATGCTTCGAAGGCCCAAACGAAGACGGTTTACTAGGCAGGATGAAGACCCTATGGCTGGAACGGCCAACCTGGTGGATGCCATGCTGGTTTTATCAGTAGGGTTTCTTATATTTCTGGTATTGTCCTGGAATATGCAGAGTGTGGTTTTTGCGGATATGTCTCCGGAAGAACGTCAGCAGACTATGGAGGCTATGAAACAGGTAGCAGAACTTCAAATGGGACAAGAACTTAATGATACCCCTGATACTTCCTCTGGATCTGGTGAAGGATATGTTCAGATGGGTAAAGTGTATAAGGATCCAGAAACAGGGAAACTCATCATGATAGAAGGTTGACTCCCTATTTTATTTATTTTAGGAGAATTTAATTAATTTTTTTTTAGGAGTTAATTTTTACTTTTTTTACATTTCTTTTATTTTTTTTAAGTATTATTTCAAATCAAAAATTTTATTCAATCTGATGCTCATTTATTCATATGGATGAAAAAGATACATGTGAAATAGTATGTGCACATGAAGAAGAAGTAAATTTTGTAAAGTCTAAAATGCTTGAAGATGAGCTTCTTTTTGAAGTATCTGATAATTTTAAAGTATTTGGTGATTCTACCCGACTTAAAATCCTCTATGCATTATCTCAAAGAGAATTATGTGTTTGTGATCTGGCAGCAGCACTTGAAATGAATCAGTCTGCTATTTCTCATCAGCTTCGAGTTCTAAGAAGCAAAAATCTTGTAAAATTCAAAAAAGTAGGTAAGATGGCTTACTATTCTCTCGCTGATCAACATGTGGTTGCATTAATTGAGATGTGTGTGGAGCATACCAAAGAGAAGCTTTAGTTTCAAAAAAATATTTTTTCCTATTTATTAAATTTTTTTAAATAAAATAAGAAATAACTTATATGAAATTAAAAATATAATTGCCACTAATAATCCTAATAATATCCAATGCAGATTTAATAAGTTTGCAATATATGTTCCTAAATAACCTCCAATTGCAGCAGAAATTAATGCTGACCAAAATTCATTTAAACTCTTAGCTTCTTTTTTCATACCTTAAGGGTGTTGTTTCATTCTGTTTATATAATTTTTGGATATTTTTTGAATTACAATACTGATAATTAATCGAAATTTTATCTTACCATTAAAAGAAAGCAATCTAAAAAAACTTTTTTTAATTCCATACTATTTTTTTTATTTGAGTTTTCACCTTATCATTAAGTATATATGTTCATATGAATATATAATCATATTATTAATGTTTTAGGTGAGTATCAGATGGCACAGAAAAATGAAATAGACCCTGAAAAAATACCAGCACAAAAAACTGACAATTTTTGCTGTAGTCATAATCACGAATCAAGAATAAAAGATCAGGAATATAAAACTTTCAAACCCGAAATAAAAGAATTTAGTGGTACGCAAAGAAATATTAAAAAAAAACACAATCACCATGATATAGAAAGTTCCTGTGGATGCTGTGCTGCAGACCTATTTGAAGAAAAAGAACCGGCTAAAAGACGAAAACATATTTACATAATAAGCATATCTGCCCTAATTTTCATTCTAGGCTTATATTTTAATTTTTTTACCACCTATAAACTTCCATCAGAAATATTATTTCTAATGGTAGTCGCCCTTTCTGGCTATAAATCCATTCCCCGGGGAATAAAATCATTTTTTAAAGGTAAATTCAATATAAACTTTTTAGTTACCATTGCCGTAGTAGGTGCTTTTTTAATAGGTGAAGGCGCAGAAGGAGCATCAGTTATATTTTTGTTTTATATTGCTGAATTTTTAGAAGAACGTGCTGGTGAAAGAGCCAGAAATTCAATAGGCGCCCTGTTAAAACTGGCCCCGGAAACTGCAACTATTAAAAAGAATAATCAAAAATTGGAAGTTAATGTAGAAACTATTGAACCTGGAGACATTGTGGTGGTACGGCCTGGTGATAAAATTCCAGTAGATGGACTGGTAATTGAAGGTAATTCAGATGTAAATCAGGCCCATATAACTGGAGAAAGCATACCGGTAACTAAAGTAGAAGGTAGCAAAGTTTTTGCTGGCACCCTCAATGGAGAAGGCTATCTGGAGGTACAGGTTACCAAAAAGAGTGATGAAACTATAATATCTAAGATTATAAAGCTGGTTAAAGATTCCCGGTTGAAAAAATCAAAAACTGAAGCTTTTATTGATAGATTTGCAAATTATTACACTCCTCTGGTTATAGGAGTGGCCTTAATTGTGGCCACCGTACCTCATTTTATCCTGGGCCTTTCTTTTGAGACCTGGTTTTACCGGGCTTTAGTTATTCTGGTGGTTTCCTGTCCCTGTGCTTTAGCCATATCCACACCCATATCTATGGTTTCTGGAATAACCGCTGCAAGTCGAAATGGAATATTAATAAAAAGTGGAGAATATGTAGAAGAAATGCAGAACATTGGAGCCATGGTCTTTGATAAAACCGGAACACTAACCTGGGGAAAATTAGAAATTACAGATATCATCCCCTTAAATAATTATTCCCGGCTAAAAATTTCCCAAATAGCAGCATCACTAGAATCAAAATCTAAACATCCCCTGGCCCAGGCTATGGTTAAATATGCTCAGGAATCAAATATAAAACTTAAAAAAATTAAAGAATTCGAATCAATCACAGGAAAGGGTTTAAAGGGAAAAATCAATAATAAACTATTCTATATTGGTAAAAAGAGTTTATTTGCAGATAATATTGAATATCCTGATGAAATTATAGAAATACTGGAAAATGAAGGTAAAACTACCATAATCCTGGGGAATGATCACCACCTTATAGGGGTCATTGGACTCTCAGATAAGATAAGGGATACCTCCATCAATACAATTTCCCAATTAAAAAGCAGGGGAATTAAAACAATAATGCTAACAGGAGATAACCCGGGAACAGCCAGAGCAGTAAAAGAAAAATTAGGCCTTGATGAGTATTATTCTGGACTATTACCTGAAGATAAAGTAAAAATCGTGGAAAAACTATCAGGTAAATACAGTGTGGCCATGATCGGTGATGGAGTTAATGATGCTCCTGCACTGGCCCGGTCAAATGTGGGTATTGCCCTGGGAATTAATGGTTCTGATGTGGCCATAGAAACTGCAGATATAACCTTAATGAATGATGACCTATCTAAGGTGGATTATCTGATTAATTTAAGTAAAAAAACCATGGCTATAGTTAAACAGAACGTTTATGCATCTATTTTAATTAAAACTTCCCTGGCTATACTGGCGGTATTTGGATTTGTTCCTTTATGGATGGGGGTTTTAGTGGGAGATATGGGTTTAAGTATTGCGGTAATATTAAATGCCTACCGTATAGGGAATAAAACCAGTAATTTGAGTTTTAAAAAATAGTAAAATAATTTTAAATTTTTTTTAGCTAATCTTACCTGAAGAATTATTTATATATAGCTTACATTTTGGCACTGTCAAAAACCTGTGGGGTTTCTAATTTTTTTTAAATTAATTTTTTTAATAGGCATATTCGATAATTATAATTAATGGAAAAATAAACAATTTTTATGATGGAAGTAATTCCCGTTCTGGATTTAAAATCAGGAATAGCCGTATCAGGACAATCAGGTAAAAGAGATACTTATACTCCTTTAAAAACTGTTTATAGTACTTCCAGTGATCCGGTGATGATTTCCAATTCCCTTAGACAAAATGGAGCCCGGCGAATTTATGTGGCTGACCTGGATATGATTGAAAAGAAGGGTTCTAATCTGGATGTGGCTCAAAAAATCAACCTTTTTTTACCGGTGATTTTAGACTGCGGTGTTAGAAATCTGGAAACATTTAAATTCGCCCTTAAATTTGCCTACAAAATAATCGTGGCCACAGAAACACTAGAAAGCGTGGAGGAGCTGGATAAAATCTGTGAAAAGTTCCCTGCCTCCCGCCTGGTGGTGAGTGTGGATATTAAAAAGGGGAAACTATATGCTCCTAAGTTGGACTTGACCCTGGAAGAATTCAAGGATAAGTTAATAAAATTAAATCTTCCTGAGATCATATTACTGGATATATCCCAGGTAGGTACCTATAAAGGATTCAATAAAGACTTAATAGAAAAATTTATTGATCTTAAAACCTCTCTTATCCTGGGTGGGGGTATTACCCCGGAAGATAAGGAAAAATTAAATACTCAGGGTATAAAAAAGGTCCTGATTGGATCTGCCCTGCATAACGGACAAATTCATTTATGAATATATTTTTTTAGTGTTTTATATAAATTACTTAAGCTAATAGGGAATATTATGAGTGGATTTTTAATTTTAGGGCCATTGAGTAAGGATACCATCATTAAAGATGGATTAAAAACTCATTCGGTGGGAGGGGCGGTATATTACCAGTCCCGGGTTTTTTCCAGTTTGAATTTAAATCATACCGTAGTGGTAACTCTAGCTGCAGATGACCAGCACCTCTTAAACGAATTTCCAGAAAAAACAAGATTAATACCAGTATTTAAAAAAGAAACAGTCCGTTTTGAAAATAAATACTTCAACAATGATCCTAATAAACGCATACAACGTTCCAATGCCCCTAATATACCCTTAACTACAGAAGATCTTTTAAAAATTTTCAAATCTGAAGAAATGGACTTTGAGGGTATAATACTCTCTCCCTTATTATCCTCTGATATTCCTCTATCCACCGTTAAATGGTTATCTAAAAAAGATATCCCTTTATATGCCGGGGCCCAGGGCTATTTAAGAAACCTTAAAAATTGTGATATAAACTTGAATTTAAGGCCGGAGTTTGAAGAACTATTAAAAATGGTGGAGATATTATTTTTAGATGAAAATGAATTGAAAGCCATAAAAATAAATAGAAAAGAAACTTTTATGGAGTCTATTAACAGGTTGGCTTCTTATGGCCCTGAGGAAATAGTTATAACCTGTGGCGATAAGGGTTCTTTAATTTACTCCCGGGAAAAGGTGCATAAAATTAAGGCCTATCCCCCTTCTCAAATGGGTGACCCCACGGGACTGGGTGATACCTATCTGGCTGCTTATTTAAGTTGTAAAAAAAATAATAAAGATCCCATTAAATGTGGAAAATTTGCAGCTCAAATAGCCACCAGAAAACTGGAAAGCCGGATTTAGTTCTACTTATTTTATAATATTTAATCCTGGATTTTTCCATTATACTCCTAAAACGATAGGTAAAATAACAAAGGGCAACAAACCTGCTGAAAAAAACATCACTACCCCTAGTATGGTGTATATTTTATTATCATCCATTATTCCATTACATAGAAATATTATGCTTAAAAAACCTAAAATAGCAGGTAATATGTGGGAATAAATTAAGGAACCAGTAAATACTTCTTGAACCATGTTATCACATTTTTTATTTAGTATATAAGTTTTTAATACTATTATGGTATTAAATTTAATAATCTTCATTTTAAATTAAAATTCCCGGAGGCATATTTCATTTATGATTTTTACTTAAATGAATTATCAATTAATCTTAATTTTATAGTTAAAGTATTTATTATTCTAAAATCAAACTGATTGTTATTGATTACTTTATTTAGCTATGCTTATTTAAATTTTATGTGTAATCAATAATTTACCCTGGAATTAAATTCACGCTGAGTTTAGATAAGGAGGATTATCATATGTTACATGGAACCGAAGTTTTAAAAAAAGGCTTTGCCAAAATGACTAAAGGCGGAGTTATAATGGATGTTGTAAATGCAAAACAGGCTGCCATTGCTGAAGAAACAGGTGCTGTGGCCGTCATGGCCCTGGAAAAAGTACCGGCTGATATCCGTGCTTCAGGGGGAGTGGCCCGTATGGCTGATCCAACCAAGGTGGAAGAGATAATAGATGCAGTTTCCATTCCCGTCATGGCCAAGGTAAGGATAGGTCACTTTGCAGAAGCCCAGATTATCGAGTCTTTAGGGGTGGATATGATTGATGAAAGCGAAGTTTTAACTCCCGCCGATGAATCATTCCATATTGATAAGAAGAAGTTCACCATACCCTTTGTTTGTGGTGCTAGAAACCTTGGAGAAGCTTTAAGGAGAATCGATGAAGGTGCAGCTATGATCCGTACTAAAGGTGAACCTGGAACAGGTAATATTGTAGAAGCAGTTCGCCACATGCGTATGATCATGAGCCAGATTAGAGAGATACAAAATAAAGATGAAGAAGAATTATGGGCACTGGCTCGAGAAATTGAAGCACCACTACCCCTGGTAAAAGAAACCGCAAAACTGGGGAAAATTCCAGTGGTTAACTTTGCTGCAGGTGGAGTAGCCACCCCGGCAGATGCGGCATTGATGATGCAGCTTGGTTCAGATGGAGTATTTGTAGGATCCGGTATATTCAAATCAGATAACCCGGAACAATTTGCCCGGGCTATTGTAGAAGCAACGGCCCACTATGATGACCCCCAGATACTCTCGGAAGTATCCCGTGGTCTGGGAAAAGCCATGCATGGTCTGGAAATAAGTGAAATATCTGATTCTGACCGTATGCAGGAAAGAGGATGGTAAAAATTACCTTATTTTTTTTTTATATACTCTTATAATTATTAATTATTTTTTTAATCCACGGCATTAAGTCCCCTCTCCTGACTACTTATTCTTATAATATCCTCTAACTTACTGATAACCAGTGAATTTCCCAATTCCGGATCTTTAATAGGGATGAGACTATTCAAGAGGAATTCTACTTCTTCTTCTTTTATTACCATCATTACTTCCAGTCGGGCTCTTTGATTACTCTGTTTTCTGTAGATTTCATTTCCTCGATAGATTTCTTTTACCGGGATGGACTGGGATTGTTTAAGCTCAGTTATGGTAATATTTGAAAAACCAGACTTATCCAGGCAATCTTTTACTTGACCCATTAAACCAGGATCTAAATTGAATTTAACCTTTTTTAAATGGCTTTTCTCCTGGCTCTGTGGTTTTTTAGGGAGGATTTTATTGTTCCCATACTCTTTTTTTTGACGGGCATGACTCTCCAGTTGCTGGATTTTAATTTTCTGATTTTTTAAATCTGATAGCTGATCTTTTTTTTCTATCAGGTGGGATAAACGGTTAAAGGCCATAATTACACTTTCCACTTTTTTATCTACCTGGAAAACTTCACCTTCCCTTTTAGATATTTCCAGATGAGTTTCTTCCATAAGAAGCACATAGGGAATATTTTCACCCTTAAGAATCTCCACCATGTCTCGAATTACTTCAGCAGGAGAATTTAAAACAAAAATCATTACTCCGTCTACTTCATCCAGCATCTCCTGCAGGGAATAGAAACTATCCTCTCCGGCCTTTTTTAAAAGATAAGTATGGTTGTTATCAATAGTAATTCTTTGATAGTTGAATATTTTTAATTCCATCCAGGATTGACTTTCTAATTCTAAAGACCCCTGATTTTTTAATACCAGAATCTTCTGCACCATTTTTTTCACTCCTATTTGGTTTTAAATAATTAATTAATGCTCCTTTTTATTACAAATCAGGGCCAAAAGCCTTATTAGGAAAAAGGAATCCTTATTCCGATAAGAAAATTTAGTTATTTTTAATATATAATCTTTTGCAATCAAGGGTTTGTCCATCTGTTAATCCCGGAATAGATTCTCAAGGAATTTTATAGCATAATAACCCTTTTTTATCTAAAAGAATGATTATTAGTGATTTAATAAATTGTTTATTTTTATCAGGGGTCGTAACTTCTAAGCAAAAATAAAACCAATTTCTGCTAGTAACTAGCTCGGGCAGAAACTTAGATTTCTCTGGATACACTACCCACCGGGTAAGAACTCATTTTAAAATATAAAAATCCATATCGTTATAATGGATACAATTATATGTTGATTATTTAAAGAGGATATTAATATTTCTCCAGGTTAGATAATAGACATAAAAATTCCGTAATTATAACCTGCTAATGATTTATAAAAAGATCTAAGATGAATTTTTTCTGGAGCAAAAATGAAAATTAAAATTACTTTTAAAAAAAAATTGCCTCATATATTAAGTCTTTTGAGGATTGCAGCTGCTCCGGTATGGGCTTACTTATTTTTAAATGGCTTATACATTTATTCAATTATATTATTTATCATGGCCATATGCACGGACTTTCTTGATGGATACCTGGCCCGAAAACTGAATTTATCTTCTAATAAGGGAGCTTATCTTGATGTGACTGCTGATTTTATATTTATAAGTACCTGCTTTCTGGGGATGGGAATTAAGGGATGGTATCCACTCTTACTCCCATTACTATTACTGGTCATGTTCTCCCTTTTTATAATGTCTTCTACCTTAAAAAAACTAATCTACGATCCTGCAGGCAAGTTTTTTGGTTCATTTTTAATGATAGTAATTTTTTTATCTTTAATATTTCCTTACAGCTTTCTACGGGATATTCTATTAATCCTGGTTTTAGCTATTGCTTCAATATCCATTTTTTACCGCTTCAAATTTATAATACGTCAAAAAGGGACTTAATATCCTGTAGGAATAGTATAATAAAAAAAGAAACTCCAACTTTCTAAAAAAATAGAAAATATAAAAATAAAATAATCCCTAAAAAATAAAAATAAGGGAATTAAATGGCGTTTTCCCCTTTTTCTCCTGTTCTAATACGGACCACTTCTTCTACCGGGGATATGAATATTTTACCATCACCTATATCTCCGGTCTGGGCATTTTTAACTATGGTTTCCACTACCAGGTCCACAATATTACTTTTTACCACTATTTCCAGTCTTTTTTTAGGTAAAAGGTCCACTTTATAGTCTTTTCCACGGTAGCTTTCAGTTATTCCCAGTTGTTGTCCCCGGCCCTTTACTTCTTCTACAGTCATACCTGGGATACCTTCTTTTTCCAGGGCATTTTTAACTTCTTCCAGTTTATCTGGCCTAATAATTGCGATTATCCTTTTCATGGTTTCACCTGTAAAAAAATTACGAATCTAGTCTTATATTTTTATGGAATATTATTTTTATTAATCATCCATTTAAAAATATCTAGGATAACCTGTAACCAGATTCCTCATGAAGGTTGATATCCAGACCCTGAATTTCGTGGTCTTCTCTTACCCTCAAACCTACCACCTTATTAATTAACTTACCCAGAGCCAAAGTTACTAAAAAGGAGTAACCAGCCACTACCAGGACGGCTAAAATCTGACTACCCAGAAGACTGAAACTTCCAGTGATTAAACCTCCCGACTGCAGGGCACTGTTTAGTACCGGCAGGGCAAATATACCTACAGATATACTTCCCACCACTCCCGATACTCCATGGATTCCAAATACATCCAGTGCGTCATCATAACCTAAGCGGGGTTTCAGACGGGATACTGCATAGTAACATATAATTGAAGCTACAAAACCTATTACTAAAGCAGCAGTTACATTAACATATCCTGCTGCAGGAGTAATAGCTGCTAAACCAGCAATTGCTCCAGAAAGAGCACCTAAAAGGGTTGGTTTTCCAGTATTGAATTTATCCATTAAAATCCAGCCTAACATACCGGCTGCAGCTGAAACATTGGTCACAATCATGGCTGCCACGGCCAGGTCTCCGGCACTTAAAGCTGAACCTGCATTAAATCCAAACCATCCAAACCATAAAAGCCCGGTCCCTATCACTGAATATCCCAGATTATGAGGCAGAAGGCGCATGTCTTTTCTAACTCCTAATAGTAAAACCAGAGCCAGTGCAGCTACACCACTACTTAAGTGCACCACCAGACCCCCGGCAAAATCTATGGCCCCTAACTGGGCCAACCATCCACCTCCCCATACCCAGTGGGCTATGGGGATGTAAACCAGTATCATCCATAATGGAACAAATAAAAGCCATGCTGAAAATTTCATACGCTCTACAATGGCCCCTGAAATCAAAGCCACCGTTATAGCGGCAAAGGTCATTTGAAATAGTGCAAAAAGGCCTCCTGGTATGGTGGGGGCCAGATTCGACACGGCTTTTGTCTCTAAAAACCCACTAAAAAATGGATTTTGTAAGTATCCAATTAATCCGGATATATCCTGCCCAAATACCAGGTCATAACCAAAAACAAACCACAATATACTCACAATAGCAAAGGTAATAAATGAAAGAAACATGGTGTTTAAAACATTATGTCTACGGATTAGCCCGGAATAAAATAAAGATAATCCCGGTATGGTCATTAATATAACTAGAGCAGTGGAAATCATCATCCAGGCGGTATCGCCTGAATTAATTACTGCTACCATCTTATCACTCCTTTTTAAGATAAAAAATATTCATGATGGTCATATAAAATCTTAAATTACAATTAAAAATGATTATAATATTCTTATGGTTATAAAAAGTTAAATTAAAGCGGAACATCATTTAATCCGTCTGGAATTTTCTATATTCACCTCCCTTTAAAGGACAAAGGAAACCTTTTTCCGATGAGATATCTTTTAGAGGTGTTATTTAATCTTTGTGATTAATTACTTCTGCCTGTAATTGGCAAAGCCCTAACTGATAATCTTCCATAGATTTAAATATCCTCTTATACAAATATATAACAAGTTATTCTCGGTTGAGGGAAATGAAGAAAGATTTATATAACAAACTGGGCATTTTAGAAATAATAATCGGGATATTGATAATTATATTACCGTTTTTCTATTTTTTCACCACAGCCGGGGTGGTGGGCCTGGGACTCCTATTTTTAGGTATGGCCTGGATTTTCTTAAGCTTCAATATCCGGGAAGATAGTAAAATATTCAGCTTAATGGTACTCTTAATTGGGATTCTAGCTATTATCAGTGCATTAGTTTATTATATAGGTTTAATTTCCTTTGACCCGTTATTAAATTTCTGGCTTTTGGTAGTGGGAATACTGCTTTTAGTATTTGGAGTGATTACCTTCCTATTCCGGAAAAAGGTTAATGGCAAATGGGGCATTACCGGCCTATTTAGCATTATTCTGGGAATAATCTACCTGGCCATCATTTATCAAGTAATAGCAGGCAGTAAACTGGATTCCTATTACCTGGTGGTTTTAATTGGATTATTTTTAATTGCCGATGGAATTATCATATTTTTCCTTAAACCATCTAAAATAATAGAACCTCTGCCCTAGAGTAAATGCGATAATTTACTAACAACTCCGGGAGGTTTATATTAAAAAACCATTTTCCGGAGGAGGAGGGCTAATTTTTTAGCTGCAGTGTTTTTATTTTTTAGTGATTATAAAACCGGGTTTAAATCAGCATTTAATTATTACGTGCACGTGGATTATTATTTGGGGAGAGCGTATCATGAGACCAGTTAGACCTGGCTTTGATGAACTTAAGATAGATTAATATACTGCTGCAGGTTACAATATAAGTATCCATAAAAATATTTTAACTTATATGAGGCTGCTAATTTGAATCCAAAAAAATCAGGTAAGTTATTTGCTGTTATCCTGCTGGCCATTTTTGCTTATGGCTGCGGTTCTTCCTTAAGTTTAGCTGTATCTGACAGTATATCTCTAGAACTCCCCACCATCCTGGCAGCAGATGATGGCCAAATAAGTACCATTGGAAACCCTGATTTTGAGCCAGTAATCCTTCGAGAGAGAGTTATTACCATAACCAATAACACTACTAATCAGACTACTAATAACACCACCAACCAAAGCAACTTTGATCCTAATTCCCGTAATCGTAATGAATAATGTTATTTTTAATTAATCTAACACAAATTACATTCCTTTGACTATAACTAAATCATCTTTTTTAGTAAAACTATTCTAATAATATTAAAAGATAAATTGAACATCTAAATTATTTATTAATGTTGAAAAGTTGCTTTCTCTGGTTTTTGCTTTTAAATTAATTTATTTTAGTAACTTTTTTTTTCGCATTTTACAACTAAAACTAATTTATATGGAACCAAGCACATACAACTATTATTATATCTTCTGGATTTAATAGATACTTATTCCATGAAATGATTCAGGTGATTCGGTGAGAGAAAAGAATTATTGGAGCAAAAATTCGCAATCTAAGACAGGAAAGAGAAATGAGCATGGAAGAACTGGCCCGGGCCAGTGGAAATACCCGGGAATTAATAGAAAGTATAGAAAATGGGGAGATTGTTACTTCCCTCACCCCTTTAATAAAAATTGCCCGGGCCCTGGGAGTACGTTTAGGAACATTCATGGACGATGCCCCTCAAAAAGGACCGGTAGTGGTCAAAAAAGGTAAAAGTCATCAGGTTATATACTTTTCTGGTGAAGAAGGCCAGACAAAAGAGTCTGCTCTTGAATTTTACTCCCTGGGATCTCCTAAAAGTGATAGACACATGGAACCATTCCTGGTGGATGTGGATATCCATAAGGAGGATAGCTATAAATTATCCTCCCATGAAGGTGAAGAATTCATATATGTATTGAACGGCCATCTGGAGCTTTTATATGGCCATGAAAAATATCAGATAAAAGAAGGGGACAGCATATACTATGATTCAGTAGTACCTCATCATTTACATGCTCTGGGAGAAAATAAAGCCAAAATACTGGCAGTGGTGTATACTCCTTTCTAATATAATTTCGGGTAATAGTTTCACTTTTTAATAAATTTAAAATTTATTTAGATGATTATCATGTTTAAAATAATGGTCACTCCTCGTTTTGGAGATATAGATGGTTTAAAACACGTTAACAATACCGTACTGGCGGTTTGGTTTGAAAAAGGGCGAAATCCAATATTTCGGATGTTTACTCCTGATCTGGATTTGAGCTATGAAAAATGGAAATTAATCCTGGTGCGGACTGAATTTGACTTTATAGGACAGATGTACTATGGGGATGATGTGGAAATAAGAAGCTTCATTTCACATATTGGAAATTCCTCTTTTACCATTGGACATGAGGCCTGGCAGAATAATGAATTAAAGGCCACAGGTAAAGCAGTTATTGTACACTTTGACTTTATTGAAAACACCAGTCTCATAATTCCAGAAAATATCCGCCAAGAACTGGAAAAACATCTAATTGAACCAGAAGAGGCTAAATAGGGACAATATTTTTTGATTTGGAAATAATATACTTTAATTTAAACTTTTAAGGGGAATATTAATTTATCATTTTATTAGGAAATAGTAAACTTTAATTAAACTTATCAGGTGAGTGCATGGTCTTTACTGAGGATACCATAGGGGAATTTTTTGAAAAAGAAGTAGAAAAACATCCAGACCGGGAATTCATGGTTTACCCTGACCGGGATTTACGATTCACATACCTTGAATTCAATCAAAGGGTGGATATGCTGGCCAAGGGCCTGCTATCTATTGGACTGAAAAAAGGAGACCATATGGGTATATGGGCTAAAAATGTTCCAGACTGGCTCACCTTCATGTTTGCCACGGCTAAAATAGGTGTGGTGCTGGTAACAGTTAACACTGCCTATAAAAGCCATGAACTGGCCTATGTAATGAAACAATCCGATATGAAAGCACTAGCCATCATTGACGGCTTCCGGGATGTGGATTACGTGGAAACCGTTTACAGCCTGGTGGAGGAACTTAAAACTCATAGCCGGGGTAATTTAAAGTGCAAAGAATTCCCCCACCTGGAAAGCGTAATCTACATTGGCCCGGAAAAACACCGGGGGATGTATAACACTCCGGAATTATTACTATTAGGAAAACACACCTCCGATGAGGTCTTAGTTCAGGCCAAAAAATTCCTATCCAATAAAGATGTAATTAATATGCAGTACACCTCTGGTACCACAGGTTTTCCTAAAGGGGTGATGCTCACCCACCGTAATATCCTGAACAATGGTTACTACATTGGGGAGAGACAAAAATTCACCGGTTCTGATAGGTTATGTTTACCAGTACCATTATTTCACTGTTTTGGTATAGTACTGGGAGTTCTAGCTATTTTAACCCATGGGGGGACGTTGATAATGGTGGAATTATTCGATCCCCTGCTGGTATTGGCCGCTATTCAAAAAGAAAAATGTACAGCCGTATATGGTGTTCCCACCATGTTCATTGCCGAGTTCACCCACCCTATGTTTAGTATGTTTGATTTATCATCCCTCCGCACCGGTATCATGGCCGGATCCACCTGTCCCATTGAAGCCATGAAAAGGGTGATGGAAGATATGAATATGAAAGAGGTAACCATTGCCTATGGTTTAACTGAAGCTTCCCCGGTATTCACCCAGACCAGTGTGGATGACCCTATAGAAAAGAAAGTGAATACAGTAGGGACTAAAATGCCCCATATTGAAGTTAAAATCGTGGACCCGGAAACAGGCCAAACCCAGGGAGCAGGTGAAGCTGGAGAAATCTGCTGCCGGGGATACAATGTTATGGAAGGGTACTATAACATGCCGGATATGACCCGGGAAACCATTGACCCGGAAGGGTGGCTCCATAGTGGGGATTTAGCTATAATGGATGAAGATGGCTATTATTCTATTGTGGGCCGTATAAAGGACATGATCATCCGGGGCGGGGAAAATATTTATCCCCGGGAAATAGAAGAGTTCCTCCATACCATGCAGGGTGTTAAGGATGTGCAGGTGGTGGGCATACCTGATGATAAATACGGGGAACTGGTAGGGGCTTTCATCATAAAAGAAGAAAATAGTGATTTAAAAGAGGAAGATGTAAGGGACTACGCTATATCTAAAATTGCACGTTATAAGGTCCCCAAACATGTTTTCTTTGTGGAGGAATTTCCCTTAACTGCCAGTGGAAAGGTACAAAAATTCAAACTAAAAGAACTCTCCCTAGAACTTTTAAAACAAAAAAAAGAGGAAGAAGAAGACCTGGCCTCATAAAGACCATTGCAGGATAATAAATGATAATTCTAAAAAAGAAAAAGAAAATTCTGGAAATGTTCCCTATTGGAAGTCCTAAGGGCGCTCTTAATTCCCGGCGAAAACCAGAATTTTATGGTTATATCAAATTCAGAAAAACTCCTGGTGGGAGTAAAATCCACCGTTTTGTGGTAAAAAATGATAAAGAAACTGTTCTTCCACCCCAGGAGGCCATAAAATTATTAAGAAAGCAGGCGGTTTTTTTAATTGGAAAAGATGAAGAAACAGAAGAATTTCTGGATTCTTTAAATATAAAATATCGTCGGACTCAGATTTGCCAGCACTGTACTATGGAGGGAAATATTACTATAATTACCTCTAAATCTTCATTCAATCATCACCAGCAAAAGATCTGTCGCATGTGCGCTGAGGAAGAAATAAAAAGGGAATTAAAATATCGGGGTATTAATAAAAAAACCTTCAACAGCTTTAAAAGATTACTGGATAAAACCGGGAACCTGGATAAGGTACTTCAGGTCATGGATCCAGGTTTTGATCCTCTGAAAAATAAAGAACTCACTCTTTTTGATAAAATCACATCTATCCGGGATAAAAACATACCTGAAATAGATATTAATTCCTTAAAACTCCCTGAAAAATTTAAAAGAGCTCTAAAAAAGCAGGGAAGTTCTAAACTATTACCGGTACAGTACCTGGCTTTAGAAAACGGATTACTGCAGGGAGAAAGCCTGCTGGTGGTATCTGCCACCGCCAGTGGTAAGACCCTCATAGGGGAGCTCTCAGGTATACCTGCTGCTTTAAATGGCAAAAAATTCATCTTCTTAACTCCTCTGGTGGCCCTGGCCAATCAGAAATATCGGGATTTTAAAAAGAGATACTCTCCCCTGGGCCTTAAGACATCTATAAAAGTGGGCATGAGCAGGATTAAAGCCCGGGAAGAAATAAAACTCCCTGATGATGATATCAAAGAGGCAGATATCATAGTGGGAACCTACGAAGGGGTGGACTTTATGCTCCGCTCTGGCAAATCTCACCTCCTGGAGAATCTGGGGGTGGTGGTGATTGATGAAATACACACCCTGGATGATGAAGAAAGAGGTCCCCGACTAAACGGCCTTATTAAACGTCTTAATACTATTTTTCCAGGAATACAGGTTATTGGACTTTCGGCTACAGTAAAAAATCCTCTCCAAATTGCGGAGCAATTTAAAATGAAGCTGGTGGAATATGACCGCCGTCCGGTGCCCCTGGAAAGACACCTTATTTTCACCAGAAGTGAGGAGGAAAAAAAGCTATTAATGACCCGGATCTCCCGCCAGGAATTTAAAGAAAAATCCAAAAAAGGATTTCATGGCCAGACCATAATCTTCACCAACTCCCGGCGTAAAACCCATCTTATTGCCAATTATTTAACCCGTAACCGGGTTAAGGCCGCGGCTTATCACGCTGGTCTATCTTATGCCCAGAAGGAGAGGATTGAAAAATCATTTAGCCGCCAGGAAATATCCACCGTGGTTACCACTGCGGCCTTAGCAGCAGGGGTGGATTTCCCAGCATCCCAGGTTATCTTTGAAACTCTGCTTATGGGTAATAAATGGATCACTCCCAATGAATTTTCCCAGATGCTGGGACGTGCCGGCAGACCTTCCTACCATGACCGGGGCAGAGTATACCTTTTAGGAGAAATTGGACTCACCTTTGATGAAGAAACCGAAGAATTAAAGGCAGTGGAATTACTGGAAAGTGACGTGGATGCGGTCCATGTTTATTATTCCCCGGAAGATACCCTGGAACAGATCCTGGCGGATATCTCCTCCTATGCCCTGAAAAATACAGAGGATATTTCTAAATTTTACCAGGGTATGCCTCTTTCTACGGATATAGATCAGGCCCTCCTTACCATGGAATCTTATGGATGGATTAAGGTGGATCAAGGCATTATTAAACCTACCCGTTATGGAAGGGCGGTTTCTGTTTCTTTTCTTAATTCAGAGGACGCTTACTATATCCAGAAAAACCTGAAAAGAAAATCAAAAAAAGGACCACTGGACATTGCTCTTTATCTGGAACCTTTTGAAAGTGCCTACTTATCCAGCCGGCTTCACCGGCAACTTTCTAAGGCAGTGAAAGCCCATTTCTCCACCAGGTTTATGGCTGATTCCACCCGGGATATTATTTCTTCTGGTGAAAACCTGGTTAAACTGGACTTGGGACTGCAGGAGACATTATTAAATATTCAAATTGATTTCATGTCCTGTGAGTGTAAGGAACGGCCATTCTGTGACTGCCTGCAGAGGGAACTCTCATCTAAAATCATTAAAAGTCGGTTGAATGGTTATGATCCCCTGGATATCAGCCGGCGTTTATTAAACCGGTACCAGATACAGGCTTATCCCGGGGATATTTTCTCCTGGCTGGATAGGGTGGTGCGGATGCTGGATGGGATTAAAAGAATCGCAAATGCCACTCATAATCATAAAAAGGCCAAAGAATGCTCTCGACTTATAAAAGCCCTAGAAAAAGGTTAAATATATTTAATTCAAAGATTTGGCCAGGATTATTTTTTTATTAAATTATGTTGTTAAGACAATAGTTGCATTGACAACATTTATATAGTTGCTTTTTCTACTATATTATAACCATAACAACTAAAAAATAATCAGGCTTAATCTTAAATCCTATTGGTTCAGGGTTTTTTAATGGGATTTTTAATAGGGGCTTCTTTTATCTATTTTAAGGTATAATATTAACTGGATATTTAATAGGGGCTTATTTTATCTCTTTTAGTCATTAAATTCTCAAAATAAAACTTCTTTAAACGATTTTCAGGTTCTGAAATTCACATATTTAAAATTATAAGGACTTATACTATGGAAAATACAAAAAAATTACTGCAAAGTGATAAAGAAGACCTGCCATTAGGGTTTTTTTTATCCATCATCCACCGTACTCACTTTGTTTATCTTAATGAAAAAATTAAATCACTGGATCTGACTGCGGGTCAATTACCCTTTCTAATGCAGATATCCCATAAAGAAGGAATTTCTCAGGATGACCTATCCCACCATTTCCATATTGATAAGGGAACAGTGGCCCGGGCTATAAAAAAGCTGGAAGACCATGAACTTATTTATCGCCAGGTTGACCTGGAAAACCGCCGCAGGTACCTCCTTTTTTTAAGTGAAAATGGTAAAAAGATGTTACCTGAAATATCTAATATTGACCAGCAATGGGAAGAAAACATATTATCCGGGCTTTCCCCACAGGAAAATAAATTTTTAAAGGAAACTTTAAGAAAACTTGCTATTAAAAGCCTGGAAATTACCCGGGGTGAATAAATGAATTATACTTATGAATATATCTCTACTAAAGGGGTGGAACTTAATGCATTCTGATTCCAATTCCTCCCCTCAGGAAGGGGCCCAAAAAAGAGTATCTCTTATTACCGGAGATCCGGAAAAAGCCATTCGTAAATTATCCGGGCCAATGATTATTGCCATGGTTTTGATGATGGTTTACAACCTGGTGGACAGTATCTGGGTGGCTGGTTTAGGTGCCAATGCCCTGGCCGCTTTAGGATTCATCAGCCCGGTTTTCATGATCCTGATTGGCCTGAGTAATGGTTTGGGAGCAGGAGCATCATCAGCTATAGCCCGATGCATCGGGTCTAAAAATAAAAAAGGCGCTGATAATGCAGCCATACACTCTATCTTAATCTCCGTGGGTCTATCCCTGGCTTTAACCATTCCCTTACTTTTATTCCTCCCGGATATTTTACTGGCCCTGGGAGCAGGTGAATCATTATCCCTGGCAGTGGATTATGGTCAAATCATCTTTGCCGGTACCATCTTCTTAATATTTACCGGGGTATCCTCGGGAATCCTGAGGGCAGAAGGGGATGTTAAAAGGGCCATGTATGCCATGGCTGCTTCAGCTATAATCAACATGGTCCTGGATCCCATACTCATTTACTGGGCGGGTTGGGGTATAGCCGGTGCAGCCTGGGCCACAGTGATATCATCGGCCCTGGTATCTGCTGTTATTGTCTACTGGCTTCTTTTAAAAAGGGATACCTATGTATCTTTTTCCCGGTATGATTTCCAACCCAGTAAAAAAGTCCTTAAAAGTATACTGCTGGTGGGGTTACCTGCCAGTGCGGAAACCCTGGTAATAGCCCTTTTAATGGGGATACTAAATGGAATTCTGGTTATAACTGGAGGAACTGATGCAGTGGCTATCTACACTGCCGGATGGAGAGTGGTTATGGTGGCCATCATCCCCTCAGCAGGTATAGGAACCGCTCTTATTACCGTTGCCGGTGCAGCCTACGGAGCCAAAATGTTTGATAAACTTTCCATATCCCACCTGTACTCAGTCAAGCTCAGTATAAAAGTGGCCCTCTTACTGGGAGTGATAACCTACATATTTGCCCCTTATATGGCCCGGATATTTGCCTACTCTCCTGAAACATCCTACCTGGCACCTACCATAGCTCTATTCCTCCAGGTAATGTGTTTCTTCTATCTACTGCTACCTCTGGGTATCATGTCATCTTCCATCTTCCAGGCTATTGGAAAGGGAATAACCTCTCTTGTTATGACCTTATTCCGGGAGCTGGCCTGCATAATCCTTATAGCATACTTCCTGGCCATAGTTTGGGGCTGGGGTCCTTCAGGGGTATGGTGGGGTATAGTTATTGGTAACCTGGTAGGGAGCAGTATCACCCATTTATGGACCAGAAGGTATATTAAGGCCCTGCAGAGAACCAGATCTCCTGATATATAATTTAAATTAGTTTTCAGGGTGAATCGGATATTCTACTATCTATCTAAATCCGTATCTTAGGTTTTAAAGATACGGAATCTTAGATAATTAATTAAAGTGAAATTTATCTTCAAAAAAAACAAGAATAGAAAATTTTTTTATTTCTTAGTTAAAAAACAGGATTTAATTATCCTTAATTTCTAAAAAACCCAATCATTTATAAAAGTAGGAAATAAATGACTATTAGGGGGGAGGCTCAGTCCCCCTTATATGGTAGAAGGTTATAAAGGTGTCCAAATCTTATCACCTCCTACCATTATTTATTATAATCAAACTATCTCTTATTAAAAAACGAACTATCCTTTTAATTATATTGGTTTATTTTACATATCCTCTTCTTCTAAGAGTTTTTTAACATCTTTTACTATATCTTTTATAGCTTTATCCAGCAGGGATTGGCCTAAAATGGGGTCCACATAGATTCCTTCCTTTTCAACTTCCCGGGCCCCTTCATCTATTCCTTCATCTTCTTGTCTGGCTTTTTTAAAACCACACATCCCCACTTCTGGATAATCATCCAGATTAAAGTTATCCTTTAATTGGGAGGTACGGGTTATTCCTAAAATAGTACCAACAGATAGTTCTCCTGAACCGGCATGAGGGCCTTCTATTTCCACCATGCGGTTGTTAAAAACTATTTCCAGATCCAATTCTTCTTCCAGTTCCTCTATAAAGTCGCAGATAGGGACATTACCTCCATGTCCATTAACCAGCACCACCGATTTTAAGTTAAGGCACTTTTTTGCAGATTTTAAAGTGGGCTTTAGCCGGTTATTTACCAGTTCTTTTACCTCCACATGGATTCCATGGGGGATATAAGGGAATTCAGTAGCAGCATATAAAACTCCTAAAAATTTAGCCCCGGTTAATAAGGATGCTTCCAGGGCAATGTAGGAGGCTATTTTAGCATCAGTATCAATGGGCAGTGCCGGGCCATGGTTTTCCAGATGGGAACCCAGTGCTAAAATTCCGATGTGATGCACCTGGGGAGATATAACATTACCTGCTTCCCAGCGTAGTTTAACCATTTTTCATACACCCTTTTCTTATTCCAATTCCCATATTTTATCCCCAATAAAATGGATGGTTTTTACTGCTTTTCCTTTAGTGTTTTCCACCATCTCCTTTCCACTTATTATACTGCTACCAATAGCCAGTGGTTTTTTATGGGTTTCATCCACAATAACCACGGTGTCCCCTTCTTTTATATCCGGATCAGCATCCACCACACCAGGACTCATAACATCTGCCCCATTGGCCATGAATTTCACTGCCCCCATATCCACCACCACATAGTTAAAATCTAAATCCATGGTGAGAGCTCCTTTCAAGGTAGGAAATGGCTGATCATCCAGTATCATAATCAGGGGCTGACCATCAACCAGTATAACTGGACACTCTTCTGTTTCTAAAAGCTCTACTTTGGCTTTAGATGGAATTAAGACAGAATAATCACCTAAATCCTTTTTTATATCTTTTAATTTTTTCTTCTGGAGATAATATCTTTTCTTAACTTTCAAATAAACACCTTTAGATAATATAAAGTAGTATTTTTTAGATACGTGGTTTTAAAATAAATAATAAAACTTTAAAAAAGACCAATATCTAATTATGTCGATATGGGTGTCTTTTTCATTTAAGTACTCCGAAACTTGATTTTATTAAATATCTTATATTTTTAATATTTAATAATCATTTCTAATAGACATTTACCCCAGGCAAATATTAGTTTTATTATAATTACTAATCATTTCACTTTATCTCCCTGGCTTGAGAGTAAATCAATAAGAGAAATCTTAAAGAACTAAAATTTTAAAAAAAAATATGGTTTTATATACTCCTCTAAAATGCTCAAAAAGCATCAAATAGGGATAAATCTGTATTTTTAATTATTTGGGGTTTTTAATTAAATGAGGGATAGATTAGAACTCTATATATTTATGTATTTAGAGAATATGGAACTGGAAACTTAATTCATATTCTATCTGGACTTAAATATCTAAGGCACTATATTTCTGGAACTTAAATAATAATATCCTTTTTTAAGGGGTTGTAAAGTT